>Ga0157358_1001431_pt1 | contig 10481 bp, 7 predicted proteins | sample AttcapACBM2_FD_111484 | JGI IMG/M metagenome (GOLD analysis project Ga0157358, IMG submission 111484) | Fungus gardens microbial communities from leaf cutter ant in Botucatu, State of São Paulo, Brazil - Atta capiguara ACBM2 | ecosystem: Host-associated > Fungi > Mycelium > Unclassified ...
ATTCCCTACATGTGGCTAAGAGAATTTTTGATTTATTATTGCATTCTTATCAAATCCAATCCACTTCTATTTCTTATGAACTTAGAGACTTCAATAAAAATAATAACAATTGCATCAATTTTTAGGATTATTCTAGCAAACTAAATTAGACATTACATTTCTTAGTGGACAAAGACATAAGGAAATTTGATGTCTTTCCAATTTATCCCTGCAAGTTGTTATGAGACTTTTATGGAAAACATAATTGCAATCTCATTTTAGTACAATAGAGAATGTCTTTTCAGATATTAGATTAGAAAGGAAAAAACTTCCTTGAATTATGCAACAACAATCTAAATTCTTTTGAACTATCTACCATCAAAGATAGTCCATGGCTATAACACTTTGGCCATTCAGATACCATCTGTGCTAAAGCTACTAGGGTGATTACTAATTATGCTCCCACTAGAGAATATTGTCTAAGATTCTTCTCAAAGGAAGACTTTGCTTGTCCATGCAGTCTCTATCCCATTAAATCAAGGAGGTACATCCTACATGAATATAAGAGGTTTAACAACTATTGGAATCTGAGAAGGGACTCTATAGGTCATTTCTGTCTTTTTTCTCATATATAACACCAATGCTTTTTCTTTTGAGATGGGTATTGGCTAATCTAATCACTTTTTACTAGTTTCATTTCCTTTTCCTTATCTCCTCTTTTCTTTTCTTTTCTTCTCTTTTCTCTTCATTTTTCTTGCATGTTGTTTATGTCTCCATGTATATAGTTATAAAGTAACTACTATGGTCTGCTTATACACTCTGTGTAATAAATTGTTGAATTAAAAGAAAAAAACAAGGAATGTGATGTGATGTGTGACTGTCACACAGGTCACAAATAGTGATGGAAGAGTGACACATGACACTATTACAGATCACACAATCATATGATACAGAGAAGGTTCTAGAAGATTCTAAAATAGGTAATGTTATATAGCATGGTAATATATTGTTGGTCTTATGAAAAGTACATGGACATTAGGGTAGGTTAGTTATAGTATATGTACAGACCATGGTCTGGAGTATATAGGATAGACTAGCTTATACTTGAAACACTATTAAGTTCTCTTATGTTACTCAATATAAGAGTATGCTTTTGTCTTAATCTTAGGACCTAATTTATAACAAAGAGATGTTTAGGGAACTGAAAGTTAAATTCACAAAAGAACTGGTGTGAGTAGCACTGAATTTAGATAAAAACATAAGAATAGAAGTTAATACATTGGACTATGCAATAAAAGAAGTTTTGTCAATGAAATGTAAGGATGAATAATGAAGGCCAGTGGCTTACTTGTCAAAATCTCTCAATGAGACAGAAAGGAATTATGAAATCCATGACAAAAAAATGCTAGCAGTTATTAGAAAGCTGGAAAACTAGAGATATTTACTAAAAGACATAAAATTCAAGTTTAGATCTGGGCAGATTACAAGAATTTGGAATACTTCATGAAAGTATAGAAGTTAAATTGTAGGTAGGCAAGATGGGCATTGTATTTGTCAAGATTTGGTTTTACTTTGAAATATGTACCAGAGATTACAATGAGGAAAGTAAATAGACTTAGTAAAAGACTAGATTAGAAAATAGGAGTAGAAAATGATAACAAAAATAAAAAAACTAATAAAAGAGAAATAGATTTAAGGACTAGTAGAAGTATATATAGTGGAAAAATAAAAAACATAAGAGAAAAAGATGAAGAAATAGTTAGAGTAGTAGAAAAAATGAAGAAGGCAGGAGTTAAGATACTAAGAGATAAAGAATTGCAAATAAAAGGGAATCTAGTACTAAAAAGAGGAAAAGTGTATGTACTAAAGGATAAAAAACTAAGAATAGAGATTATCTGGTTGTACCATAATGTACCAATAGTAGAACATAGGGAAAGATGGAAGATGATAGAGTTAGTAACAAAAAATTACTGGTGGCTAGAAGTAATTAAAGATGTGAGAAAATATGTGGATGGGTGCAAATTGTATTAAAATATAAAGAGCAAGATAAAGATATCAGCAGAAAAGCTAATAGCAAATAAGATACCTAAAAAACTACAAATACACTTAATAGTGGACTTTATCACTAAGCTACTATTGGTAGCAGAGAAAGACACATTCTTAGTAGTATACAATAGATTGTCCAAAATAACACATTTTGTAGCAATAACAGAAGAGACAATAGCAGAAGGACTAGCTAGGTTGTTCTGAGATAATGTATAAAAACTACATAGACTACCTCTCAGGTGTGGTTTATACCAGGAGATGAAAGCTCATAGGGTTTGACTCAGAAATGTGTAGAGTATGTAAACTTGTTAGAATGACCTTGGCTTTAGCTTATGTACTGCATTACCTACCTGCTATATGGTTGCAACTTCAAATAAATAAATGAAGTCTGAGATAGAAGTAAGTACTGATTTGGTATGTTACTATTGAACACTAGAGATTGAGTTCAATAAGAGTTATTTTTATCAATTATCAGACTAGCAAATTACAGTATAACTATTAGTCTTATATACAAGTTGGATATATAGGAGATACTTGGGGTTTCAGTGTATCATCTTGAGTGGAGGTTCCAGTAGTAAGACACTGATGGTAAGATAGAAGAACTCTGCTATAGAAGACTGAGTTCAATAAAAGTATTTCTATTATAAAAGACTGAATATCCAGATTGTTTTATTATCACTGTAAGAATGTATTGCAAGAAGAGTAGCTGTCATAGAAGATGGGCTTGTCTTATAGATATTATAATGAAAGCATTGCTACAGGGACATATCTTCAGAATAGGTGAACTTGACATATAATACTATTAGAAAGTGTAATATTGGACAAAGAACTATAGTTTGTAGTAGAGTTGATGAAGGAGTTGAAAAAAATGTTGGAAATTGAGATGAGAATGTCAATAGCCTTTTATTCATAGACAGATAGACAAATAAGGCATATGAACTAGAAACTAAAATAATATCTATAGTTTTTTGTAAATTATAGGCAAAAATACTAGTTTGAGTGGCTGGTATCTGCAGAGTTTGTGATAAATAGTAAGACTCACTTGGCAACCAAGATATTCCCTTTCATTGTAACTATGAGAAGAAATTGAGGATAGGAGCAGACATTAGAAGAAAAGAAAAGATAGAGAAAGTGACAGAGTTTGTAGAAAGAATAAAGAAAATTCAGAAAGAAGTAAGAACAGTACTAAAGAAAGTATAAGAGAAAATGAAGAGACAGGCAGATAGGAAAGGGAAGAAGGTAGAAGCATAGAAGAAAGAGGACAAAGTCATGTTAAGTATAAAAGATTTAGTGTTTAAGAAATGACTAGTAAGAAAACTAATAGACTAATATATACTATTGAAGAGGTAGTATTTACCAATGTAGTTAAACTAAAACTGCCAACTATGATGAGAATTCACCTAGTGGTGAATATGAGTCAAGTAGTAGGATATAAAAAACCAGTAAAGATATAGAGAGTAGAGAAACCAAAACCAGTAGAAGTTGATGGAGAAAAAGAGTGGAAATTTAAGAAGACTTAGAAAACACTAAGAAAATGGTAGTAGATTTTGAAGAAAGAATAAGTATAGAAGTCAGGAGGCAAGAAAAGTTGGAAGTAGCAGGAAAACAAGACTTTAGATAAGGGAAATTACTAGAAAAGTATATAGCAAAAATATTGTATAAATCGAATAATGGAAAATTTGAAAGAAATTAGCAGAGGTAGAGGTCTTTTCCTTTAGAGAAAAAACATTGAAGGAGAGGTAATGTCAGAATCAAATATAGTAGACTTGTTTCTTTTTTGTTTCTCTTCTCTTATTTAAATCTTTCTTATTTTCTATTTCAATTCTTCTATCTCTTTTCTTATTTTTAGACTTAGTAAATATAGAAAAATGTGATGTCATATATGACTGCCACAACTGTCACAGTCATAGTCACAATATCAGGTGATATATTAGAAGGACAATATCATATATTATATAAAGTAATAACTCTTATCTATATAACTCATAATATTTTGGATAGGCTAGATATAAAGTGTATACTGTTATGACTTAGGTTTTTGAGTAAAGACAAAAGACTACTTTTAAATTAAGTAATACAAAAGAACTTGATAGAGTTCTAAGTACAAACTAGTCTATCTTATATACTATAGACTGTGGTTTGTGCACACTTTATAACTAATCTATCTTCAAGTCTATATATACTCTATAAAGCCAATATACTATTGTTATACTATATGATATCATCTGTTTCAGAACCTTCTATAATCTTCTCTGTATCACATAATGATATAACCATGACTATGATATATGTGACAACCTAGTGACCTGTGTGACTGTCACATCAGTTCTTCTGCCTAAGTTTAAAATAAAGAAAAATGAGAAAAATAAAATAAAACCACAGAAAAGATATAATAAAGTCCAGTCTATTATTTACAACTCTGACAAGTTTCCTATTATAATTATACACTTAGTCTTAAGTCATAACAAACAATACTAAAGCATATCATTAATCTTGTAAACCTTTTATCTCTCAAGTCCTTTATTCTTATTCCACTATGATATTGTTAGACCCTACTTACTTCTACTACTATATCATAGACTCTTATATGTCCTCTTCTGATTACTAACCTTCTTCCTTAGCTACTAGCTAATGAGCTCCTACTATCTAGTGTTGTTTGAAGTTGCTATATTAAAGTTTCTAACAATATAGCTTTATTATTCTTTAGTTAAGTTACCAAACATTTTATCTGATATTCTACCTAATTAGAATGAAATTTGTAAATATTTAAAATAGCTATTACCTCTAAAAAGCTTTCTTCTATTCTTTTAAAATTCTTTTGAAAGTGAGTTGTATACCTAGTAATTAGAAGCAATAAAGCTTAGAATTCCTCTAGAGTTATAAACTCCACTGAAATTCTATAGACTTTGTTTAGTTGCCCTAATATAATACTTGTTATTAGTATATTTGGATATTTTATTTATTTTTCTTAATTTGGTTTTTCTTCTTCTCTATTTTAGTCAATAAAGAGGTATATGACTGCAGTCACATGATATGTTACATAATATGAAGTCATAAAACTAGAAGATAGTAGAAGAATCTAGAATAATAATATTAAGAAATATGGCTACAGTATATTCATCTTGTGATAATGTTATAGTAGACTTATAGACAATACATATACTTTTGGGTAGGGTTATTTATTGGTAGCACAGACTATGTAACATTAGTATATAGAGTAGCAATATATTAGAGACTTCTTGTTGAGTTCTCTTGTAATCTTCATAAATTCTTTTATTAGAAGATTACTCAGTGAGCCATTGATCATATTAGTTAGTAGTTGCCACACCAATACTTGCTGGGCACTATAGGAAAGTTTAAAGTCTGAGCAGATCATGAAAATATCAAATATTTTAAAAAACTACATAAACAAGTAAAATAGTATCTCAAGCTACAAGATTATAAACTTATATTATACTATATTTCAGGAAAAACAAACATAAGAGCAAACATTATCCAGGAAAGATTAGTTTGACACAAAAAAAGATAATAAGAATATAAAAATGCTCAAGAACAAACTATAAAAGAGAAAACAAACAATAGAGGCTAAAATAGTAATGTTTAAAAGAAATTATATAATAAATTCAAAAGAATAATACTAGAGAATAAGAAGTATAGAAAGAATTACAAAAAGAAGATGGTTAGGGATGGAAAGATAATGAAGTAGTATATATGGATATAAGAATCTATCTTTCCAATCACAAGAAGATTCAAGAGCAAATTCCATAGAAAAATCATAAACTAGCAGATTATATTAAGAAATACATTCAAGAATGCTAAAAATGTTAACAGAACATATGAAGAAAATAGTAGCACTTCACTTATTAAAAACATCTCAAGGGCTATGGTAGAAAATCAGTATTAATATTATAGGACCACTTCCTAGATTAAATAATAAGAATTTCAGAATTCACTAAAGAGAACTTCATTGTTTTCTTATTTATTTTTTCTTAATTTTATAGTTTAGTTTTCTCTTTTTTTGTCAGACATGTGAATCCTGGATGCTAGCTTCTTTATCTAATATTTCCTTTTCATTTTCATTTTGACTTATTTTCTCATTTTAAACTTAGGGTTAGGGTTAGAGGTGATGTTATGATTATACTGCCATATATTAGTCACATCAGATGATATAGTCACAGTAATGGTCATAGGTTATGAGGTTATAGAGAAGGATATAAAAAGTTCTGAAAGAATAATGTTATAATAACATATTTTACACATGTTGGCCTTGAGGTGAACACATGGTTTTTAGAGTAGGCTAGAGGAGTAGTAGCACAGACTATCATTGTTTAGTATATAAGATAGACATTCCTGTATAGAGTTCTCTATCAAGTTCTCTTATGTAACCCTATACCAAGTTCTGCTCATTGACTAACCCTAAGGTCTTTCAAGTTGTAATATTAGAACTCAATAACCTTTCTTAAGACTATCTAGCACAGGGCTCTCTCTATTCACTTTTCTCTTACTCTCTTACTATCCTTGACTAAAGGGCAACATTGCCTTTTAGTCAAGAAGAATAATTGGATCCTAGGCTTAAAGAGAGTGCCAATTAGATAGAGGAAACCTGGTCATTTATTTATACCAAAGCTTACTGGTGCAAATAGACATATTATCTTGTGTGGACATGCTAGTTAGCTTTTTCATATAGAAGCCTTATGCTACAGTATCCCTTTGTGACCTGTCCATACAGAAGAATAATGTTATTCAGTAAGAAAGCATTTAGCTTAGAGATTCTCTTCTTAGGAATATTAGCCAGGAATTTAATAGGGCAGTAGACAGGTAGTCAGTAGATAGGATGAGATGGACAAAAAGAATGCTACTAGCCCTTACAAAGAAAAAAAGACAACAAGTTCAGAATATAAACCAGAAACTGAATCTAATACAGGATTAGCTCTCTTGGTTCAGCAAACACCACCACTCACATCACCATCACCATCACCACCAACAATACTGCCACCACCATATACTATGAGCTGACATGACATCAACTTGGAACAGATGGTCCAACAACAGCAGAAGCAACTAGTAGCACTGCAAGTAATAATTGTGCAAGCAGGATTGGGAGGAACAGAGGGGTAGCAGCATTCACATGACCTAATATACAGGTCAAAGTAGCAAGGCCACAGAAGTTTGATAGGAGTTCTGGAAAGGTGGCTGGATTTATCACAGCATATAAGCTATATGTACAAATGAGAATGAGAGAGATACCAGTAGAAGAGCAAATATAGTGGGTGCTATCATATATGCAGGAGGGGTTGGCAGATATTTGAAAGTAAAACATGCTGGAAGACTTGAAAAGAGGATTGTTGGAATATGAGAATATAGAGGAGTTTCTGGCAAACATCAGAAAAGAGTTTGAAAAAGATAAGGAGTTAGTAAAAGTAGTAGAGTTGAAGAGGCTGGAGCAAGGAGGAAAAACAATGAAGAAGTTCATACAGGAGTTCAGGAGAGCAACAAGAGAAAGTAGATATAAGAGAAGGCTGTTGGTAGAAGAATTTAAAAGGAGAATTAGTACTACTATATGCTGGAGGCTCATGGAGTCAGAGTGGTAGCCAAGCTCAATTGAGTAATAGTATGACAGGGTAATTGCCTTAGACAGGAATTGGAGGGAAATTAAGAGAGAAAAAGAAAGGCTAAGGGAGTGAAGAGACAATGGAGCACTCACTCTAAGGTTGAACTATAGAGAGACACCATGGCAGCAATGGCCATGGCTTCAAGCTTGGCTAAGAAGACAAGAAACCTCCCAACAGTGGGCTCAAGCAGGATCTGCCCCAATAGAAGAAGTATAGAGAACAAATGCAGTAATGGTGCACCCTAATCAGAGGGCAGGGTTTGTACAATGCAATCCATATGTCATAGAGGTAGATAGGGGAAATAGAAACTGCTACAACTGTAGGAGATTTGGATATTTAGTAAGGAACTGCAGAAATAGGAGAATAGAAAACAGAATTGGGGAGGGGAGAAGACTAGAATATGAATGGAGGTTGGTAATGGAAGGAAATAACAAATAAAGTCATTTAAATGAGGAAGGAAATCTGGTAGTTCTTGACTAGATCTCAATAATAATAGGTTTGCAATGTTCTCTAGAGTAGTAAAAGCTAGCTTGCTACAATCCTAAGATTGATTAGAGAACAGGAGAAGTAAAAATGATAAGATGTCTGGAGGAATATGAGAGACAGTGGAGACTGAAATAAGAAAAGTCAGGATGGCAGAAATAGAAGGAAGAAGAGAAGAGAGAAGAAGCTGGAAGGAAGTGGGAATAAAGAGAGGAAAGATAGAGAGAGAAAAAAAAACCAAAAGAAGAAAAAAGAATGGAAGTAAGAAAAGTAGTAGAGGAGTAGAAGATCTGGGATGAGAAGAAAGAAGTAGCAAAGTCAGAGGAAGAAGCAAAAAGGTTGGTCCCAGCAAAATTTTATAAGTGAATCTGTGTCTTCAGCAAGAAGACAAGTGAACGAATGCCCACAAGGAAGCTATGAGATCACACAATAGATATGATAAAGAAATTTGTACCAAGGAAGGGAAAGGTGTACCTATTGTCAAGGGAAGAGCAGAAGAAGGTGTGTAAGTTTATAATGAAGCAATTGAGGAAAGGGTATATTGGATCCTTGAAGTTGTCTCAAACAATACCAGTATTTTTTGTGGGGAAGAAAAATAAGAAGAAGCAGATAGTACAAGACTATAGATACTTAAATAACTGGACAGTAAAGAACAATTATCCTTTGTCTCTCATTTCAGACATAGTAGAGAACATTGGTACCAAGAAAGTATTCATGAAGATGGACTTGCAATGGGGATATAATAATGTATAGATAAAGAAAGGAGACAAGTGGAAGGCAGCATTCACTACCCCAGAAGGGTCATTCAAACTGGCTGTGATATTTTTCAGATTAATGAATTCACTTGCAACATTCCAAACCATGATGATCAAGATTCTACAGAATCTTATCAATACTGAAAAGGTAGCAAGTTTCATAGATGATGTAATTATTATTTGTATGTGAAACCAGAAAAGTGTAAGTAGAAGGTTAGGGAAGTAGGATTTTTAGAAGTCATAATAGGTCCAGAGGGGATAAAGATAGAGGAAGAAAAGGTAAAAGGTATTCTGGATTGGCCAACACTAAAAAGTGTCAAGGATATGCAGAAGTTCCTAGGGTTGGCAAATTATTATCACCAATTCATCAAGAATTTTGTATCCATAGCCAGACCATTGCATGATATAGTCAAGAAAAATCAAAAATGGAAGTGGACAGAAAGATAGAAGAAGGCATTTAAGGAGCTGAAGGAGAGATTCATAAAAGAACCAGTGTTGGCAGTACTAGACCTAGACAAGAAAATGAGGATGGAAGTAGATGCATTGGACTATGTGACAGGAGGAGTATTATCTATGAAGTGTGAAGATGGGAAGTAGTGACTAGTGGCCTTTCTCTCAAAATCCCTATATGAGATTGAGAGGAATTACAAAATTTACAATAAGAAGATGTTGGTGGTGATAAGAGAGTTGGAAAACTAGAGACATTTGTTAGAGAGTGCCAAGTACAAGTTCAAGGTTTGGACAGACCATAAGAATTTGGAATACTTCATGAAGGAATAGAAATTAAGCCAAAGACAAGCACATTGAATATTATATCTGTCAAGGTTTAACTTCACTTTGAAGCATGTTCCAGGAACAAAAATAGAGAAGGTAGATGGACTTAGTAGAAGACTGGACTGGAGAGTAGACATAGAAAAGGACAATGAAAATCAAATATTTATTAAGAACTGTTAGTTATATAGCTTACATGAAGTAGTAATAGAGGGACCAGAGATAAATAGAGTAGAAAAGATAAAAAGAGCTAGGGATAAGGACAAAGAGGTGGTTAGAGTAGTAGAGGAGATAAAAAAAGTGGAAGTGAAAGTAGTAAGGGAAGAGGAGTGGTAAATAGAAGGGGATTTAGTACTAAAAGGGGGAAAAGTGTATGTGCTGAAGGATGAAGAGTTGAGAGTAGAAATAATCCAGTTGCATCATGATATACTGGTAGCAGGACATAAAGGAAAGTGGAAGATGATGGAGTTGGTAACAAGAAATTATTGGTGGCCAGAAGTAACAAGAGATGTTGGAAAATACATGGAGGAATGTGATATGTGTCAGAGAATAAAAAATAGGATGGAAATACTAGCAGAAAAGTTGAATTTGAGTGAGGTTCCAGAGAAGCCATAGACTCATCTAATAGTAGACTTCATCATGAAGTTACTAGTAGTAGCTAGGAAGGATGCAATCTTGGTAGTCTGTGATAGGTTGTCCAAGATGACACATTTTTATCACAAATAAGCTACTCACTGGTTGTGATACTTGAACTTAGTGGTGTTTTAGAGGTTCAGTATAAGGAGATAATGATGAGTAGTATCAACAAGAATAATTGATGTTGTTAAGTCTGAGG
>Ga0157358_1001432_pt1 | contig 10477 bp, 8 predicted proteins | sample AttcapACBM2_FD_111484 | JGI IMG/M metagenome (GOLD analysis project Ga0157358, IMG submission 111484) | Fungus gardens microbial communities from leaf cutter ant in Botucatu, State of São Paulo, Brazil - Atta capiguara ACBM2 | ecosystem: Host-associated > Fungi > Mycelium > Unclassified ...
ACCTCCAATACAAGAATGTTAAGATCGACGTAAGCCCTCCAATCTCTTTCACGTTGCATAGTCCTGATTGATATTGTTTCCGTGCTTTCCGATGAATTGAACATACACTGCACATGTCCAATTAAACTACTGACTTTGAATGATTCCTATTTCTATATCAACAATAGTATCTCAAATCTATCTGGAACGTGATCAATTTCAAGGAAGCCGAAAACCGCCTCGCTGCGGTCCTCGAATAATCTTGGGAAGGATTCCACAACTATTAACATGGATATTGTGGGAAAGGTGATTGACACCATTGCAAATTAGAGGGAAAAAGTTAGATAGTTTTTTGAAAACTACTAAAGACTACTAGTGATTAACATTGGCAATTGATCCTCTCAGAAACTAGTGGAAATCAGCTTGAAATCTAATATTTCTTTTCTAAAAAGTCAACTAAACTTGTCTAAGATTATCTACTGAGAAGTATTCTGGATCTTTGATATATACCTCTTAAATATTATAAAATATACTTATGTCTACTATTTGTCCTAGCTTATTTATGGAGTATAGAATTAAAGATTCTCAGTTTAGAATTCAACTCTTAGATATTCTCTCTAACAAATGCTATTTTGTAAGCTCAAGGGATCTCACTCGGCTTAGTTATCTGCAATTGGGAGTTCAAAGCTATGATATTAAGACTAAGAAGACATCACAGGTAGCTTTGGGTGTTGCATAGTGTTTAGCCAAATAGTGTAATATAGAAACAAAAAAGGAGAAGTTTTTAATACTGTCAAAGACTTCATTATTTTGATTCTTATCTGTCTTCTACAGTTTCATTTATTACTAGTTATTCTCATCTATCTTCTATCATCTTATCTATTATGTTTTCCACTGTTTACTCACCTTCTCTTATGAGTCAATAAGCCATCACTATTTCTGGTCCATTATTCTAAAGAGTTTTTTTTATTTCTAGTTATCTCTGATTATATTGGTACAGTCATTATAAAACTAGGTTAGCAATATTCCATCTGATTAGTATAGACTGCTAGAGTATTTAGAAGAGTTCTTGTCTCTAGAAGAGCCTTATTCTATTCTCTGAGGTTCTTTTTAAAGATGAGTCATATACTAAGTAGATGTTGATAATATACTTAGATTGTTATAAACTCATGTCCTGTTAAGCATAGTTCACACTTGAAGAAAGAAAAAGTCTGAAGAAGTTAGCAGAGTTTAACAAGTATAAGAACTTATCAAAGTTTGTGGAGTTTTGGACTTTTCAGAATGATCTTGGCTTAAACTAATATATTGTGTCTTTTACTAGTTGACTAGTTGCATAGTTACAATTTCAGAGAAAGGTTTTGGGAGGTAGAAATAGGAATTAGAAGGATAGGAGTAAGTGTGTTACTATTGATACCAGAGTTTGATATCAATTTTAGTCAATTATTAAGCTAGTTATTACAGAGTAACTACCAGTTTTAAATACATAAGTAAATTAAAAGAGTACTTAAGTAGAACTCTAAGTAATGTCAGCAGATGTTTTAGTAGTAAAACACTAACAAGAGTTTAGATTGAATAGGAAGAAACTCTGCTATAGAAGACTAAGGATTCAGAGAGTTTAAAAAGAAATAACTTTACTATAGAAGATAATTATATCTACTACTAAAGACAAAGTACTAGTGGAGTTTTGATATAAATAAGGCTAAATATCTATGAAGTTTTGATACTAGTAAGTTTACTATAATAGTGTGAACTTCACTATAGAAATTGAAATACTTATATTAGAGATAAACATAGCTTAGAGTTTGGACTGTTATCATAAACTGTCATATCTTATTCTAGCCACATCTATCCTAATCTATAGATAACATCTCTTATCTCATCTACACTTTCTAACCTCTTCTAGTGTAGATCAACTGTCTTCATTTCTCCTTAGATGTTCTTACTGGACATTTGCCAACTTCATAGACTTCTATCCCTGATATCTAAGAATCACCAATATCCAGGATAACTTGCTTAGTAGTCTTTATTTCAGATAGCTATCCTATGTATACTTAGTATATAAACTAGTGTTAGGGCAACTGGGTGAAAGGGCCTCACCATTCAAACCTCTAGGAAATCCTAAGTCTATTGTCTGAAAAATACTAAACTACATACTCACTACTAGAAAATTCTAAGAGAACAGAATAAGAATTCCTAAAGATAAAGACTACTCTATATATTAACAGATTCATTCTAATGTATCAGAATTCCAATTACATAAGCAAGAAATGATGATACTTAAGTAATCAGGAACAGTTTAGAATAGAGTAACTGAAATAGAAGAGAGCCAGAGTGATTAGTAGATACTTCTAGAGTACAGGAAAGCAAATGAGTAGATATACAGATGATACTTGTCTGTATTTTGTTTCTGCTACAAAAATTAGTATACAATGTTATTTCAATATGTCCTGTTCTTTTTTTATTAACCTGAATGGTTTTATAATGGCTCAGAGATAAGAATAGTATAGTTTTGACAGGTGATTGCAGCATTTTCAATGCTTTTTCCAGATTATTAATCTCATCTTGTAACATCTAAGCATTTAGAGGTGGTGTTTCACTTGAGCTGGATATTGATATATTGTAAGATTTTTATAACAACACTTTTTTATCCTAAACAATGCCTTTTTTTGCTTTTCTTTATCAATGATCATTAGTTGTGGTGTATCTTAATAAGAGTCTTGGTATGCTTCTTGTAATATTTTAATATGTTTATCTACTATTTCTCCTTCTTTTCCTTTATATTGATCCAATTTGTAGTAAGCTTGCCATTCCATGTCACCATGAATGACATTCCTGAATTCTTCATATATGCTATAAATATCTCTATCAATTTACATCCTATAAGTTTCTCCAGTTTGTAATAAGACAGTCTTAATATTTGCTAGCTGATTATTTGTTGCATCTGCTAGCTTGACAATGTTCTGAATCTGTAATTGGATATCTGCTATAGTCTCTAATTCTCAGATTATTTTGTAGTATTTCTTTGTTCAATCTTTCTTTTCTTTGTTCAAGATTATAATAAGGTTTATGTTGTTAATGGTGCAAGCAATGTATGAATTGGGAGAAGTAGAGATAGTTGTAAATTGGTAAGACATATCTAGATTTCTCAGTTGCTTATGTTGCTTTGAAATGTTGATTTGAAGTTTTACCTTTCTCTCTTATAGGTTTTATTTTAAAAGCTTTGTCCAATAGTCTTGAATCACTTCTTTGGCATGTGGTAACCCTATTTCTGCTATCCATTAGTCATGTTCATTCCCATATTCTTTCCAATGAACCAAAAATAATGTACTATATCCTCATTTTCTGTGATTTTGTACTTCTTAAACTTTATATTCTTTTTTCTTATTGATAATATTTGGTGGTGGTATTATTTCCATGTGTTGTCCTTTGAACTAGGGTTCTCTGCATTATGTCAGCAGGTTTTCATTAAACATATTATATATCACCCATTCTTTTGGTAAAATACCTCTTGGCCAATATTTTTTGTGATTTCAAAAGGTTTATATTTTTTCTGATCTAGCTTCTTTGAAGGTTGATTTGACTGGATATTTTTAGCTTTCAGCCACATATTGTCTCCTTATTTCAACCCCTGAGTATTTTATCTTTTCTTATTAAACTACTTTTTTATAACTTCTTTTGTCTTTTTTATTGATATCTTTGCCATCTTTGAACTTCTTTATAGTTTCTTAAGAAAAGTTTCTAGTTTTAGTAATTCTATCTTTATTGTTAGATCCCTTCTATAAATGTTGTCCAAAGTTAAGTTTGAATAGTGTGTATTCTGTGGCTAAGTATCTCTTGTTATTATACTGGAATTTCACTGTTGATAACCATTCTGTTCAATTATCTTGCTGATAATTAACATAATACTGCAAAAATGCTTTAATTATTGATTAATTTTCTTCATTTAACCATTAGTTTGAGAGTGGTATGCTATTGACAATGTCTGTTTTGTTCCCAGTGTCTTGCTTAAGTCTTTCATGAATCATAAGACAAATTGAAATCTTTGTTGCTAAGAATCTTCTTTGGTACTCTATAAAATTTCCATATATGATCTTAGCTATTTCCTCCAATAATACTGCTATCATTGTTGCCCTAAGTCTGATCATCTTTGTAAATTGATCTGGGTAATGGTTCAATAATATTAATACTGATTTCCTGTTATGGTCTTTGAGGTATTTCCAGTGGGTAAAGTTTTCCTGCTTTCTTTATATATTATACTTTGTTCTACTAGCATTTTTAGCATCTCTAGACATATTTTTTAATGTTATTTTATATTTTTGGGTACTAGTAATTCCTCTTGATTAACTCAAGTATCTTTTGTTGTTCTGGATATCCTATGTCTACTAGTTTATGATTCTTTTATAAAATTTGCTCTTGAATCTTCTAGTTGTTTGAAACATAGATTTTTTCTTCTATGCATACTACTCTGTTGTCTTCTCATACTTGTCCATTTTCTTTCTCTAATTTCTTTTACACTTCCTATTCTCTTGTATTGTTTTTTTTGAATTTTTTCCAGCAATATGATTTCTTTTACTATTTGATTTTCTCTGAATATTGCCATTTCAGCTTCTATGCTTATTCTTCATATCAATAGCTTGTCTTTGAGTATCTTAATGTCCTTATTGTCATTCTTTGTATCTACTTGATCTTTTCTTGATAGGATATCTGCTCTTATATTTGCTTTTTCTAGAATATATCATAAAATGAAATCATAGTCCTATAACTTGAGATACTATCATGCTTGTCATCTATTGAGTTTGTGTGGTTCTCTAAAATACTTGAGATTTTCATGATCTGTTCAGACTTAAAACTTTTTAGTAGCATACAATAAGTATCATCTCTATTTTGTCAGAGTTTCTACTATAGCTAGTAATTCTTTATTATATATCTTATAATTCCTTTTGGCTATCTGTATTGTCCTTGATAAGAATGTGATTGGTTTCTATTTCCCTTCTTATTCCTGAGATAGAACTCCTCCAATAATATATTCTGATGTATCAGTTTTTACTCTGAATTTTCCTTCTCCTCTGGATAGAGTGAGTACTGGTTGACTAGTGATTTTGTCTTTCAATTTTTCAAATGTCTTTTAGTAATTTTCTTCCTATTTCCAGAATTTGTGAAGAGGTTTTGCTATATGACTGAAGTTCGTAATAAAGTGTTTATAGAAATTTGCAAACTCTAAGAAACTTTCTACTTAGTGGGTATTTTTCATTCCTTGACAGCCTTGACTTTATTGTTTTCCATAGAGATTGTGTTTCTCTGCAATCTTTAAGAGTTATATTATTCTTTCTTCTAGTTTTTTCTTGGTCTTGGCAGATATTACAAAGTCATCCATATAGTTTATCAGTACTCATTCATGTAGAAGCTCTCAGAAAATACTATTTATCATCCATTGAAATGCCTCTGATGGATTGCATAATCTAAAGTATATTACTTTCAGTTTGAACAGTTCTTTGTTCATTAAGAATGCCACTTTTTATTCATCTTCTTTTTTGATTTGTATATTATTGTATTTCTAGATAAGACCTAATTTGTTGAAGTGTCTCACATCCTTGAGCTTGTCAATTACTTTTCCAATTGATGGTAATAGTGTCTTGTCTTTTATTGTATATTGGTTCAACTTTCTATAGTCCTGTACTAGTTGTAGAGATCTATCTTTCTTTGGAATATAAAAACATAGTAATGTATATTATGAACTTGATTAAACTTTGGCATTTAACTCTTTTAGCATGTCTTCTAGTAGATTAATTTTGTAGTTCTATTCTCTTCTTTCCAGTAGTTTCTTGAATTTCTTTTTGTTGAACAAATATGTGAATAGTAGAATATATTTCAGTAAATTCTCTGAGTTTGTTGGATTCAGTTCCTTGCCAATTTCCTGATATTCTTTGTCTGTTTCTTTTGTGGATTTTATTCTTCTGATCTTTGATATGAATATAATATTCTAATGTTGTGTTTTGCATTTCTCCAGATATCTTGTAAATTATATTGTTCCTTTGTTCCAATTTACTTCTGGATTGTGTTTGACTAATCAGTTGTAATCCAAAAACATGTCCATGCTATTTAAGTTTGTAACCACTACATTAATTTTTTCTATATGTTTATTGATTTCTAGTTTCAGTGGTGCAAATCTTGTTACTTCTTTATTCTTGGTTCCATCTGTATTGAAAACTTCAAATGATCTGTTCATTAGTTCTATTTTAATCCATTCTTTCTTTACTAGTTGTTTATTGATTCCAGTATGAATGCATTTTGAATCAACTAATGTCTTGAACTATAGTTTCTTTCTGTTTGATGTCTTCATATTTATATACACATTGAGTTCTCTTTCTTTGTTATATTTTTTGTAGAATAACACATCAATTCTTTAGGAATTTACTATGTATAGAGATTTGTTGTATTATATCTACTCTGAACCTTTAACAAAACTTTCCTCTTTGTTGTTGTTTTCATCTTTTGATTCCTCCTATATACTTTTGTTCTTCATCTTCTATCCTGACCTATAGTTTTTTGTAAGATATTCTACTTTATTACACTTGTTGTTATGAATCAAAGTCCTTAGGGTTAAACAGTGAAGTAACCTTGTATAGGGTTTACACAAGAGAACTCGATGGAGAACTCTGTACAGAATAGTCTACTTTTTTATACTGAATCCTCATGGTCCATGCTAGTTATTTCTAACTTACCCTAAACAACTATGTGTTAGCCATGAGGTCCCCATGTAGTATGATGTCATCCTCCTAGAATCCTCTTTGGTCACGTAAACCATGCTATCTCTAATTCTAGCCCTACATGCTAAAAATAGAACAAAGGAGAAATAGAAAAGAAAATAGAAAAGAAAATAGAAAAAGAAAAGAAACTAAGTCCACTTCCTGTGATCTTGACACTTATAGTACTTCCTAGTCTCTTTTTCTTTCTTTAGCTTTCAACAATCCTTTGCTATATATCTATAGACATTGTAGTTGAAATACCTAGGCTTCTCATCTTTGTTGTAGTTATCTTTGGATTTTCCAATATTCATAGATCCTTCTCTTCTTCCATAGATAATTTCTGATCTTATACTATAGTCTTGTTTGCCTTCTATAGATTTATATCCTCGTCTGACTGAGGTAATTGCCATCTTTCACTCCTTAAGTGACTCTAGTACTACTATGGGTGGGTATTCCAATAAAGTCTGTAATGTATTTCTTTTCTTACTTGTTAAGCGCAGTTCACACCTCATTATCCAAGATCTGATAAGACATCTTGGAAGTCTAAAATAGTTATTTTGTGTATTATCTAAGAAGACAGAATCAAAATAACCTTTAGCTTTAACTTATATACTATACCTCTACTAGTTATACTAGTTACATATTTTAAAAGTGAACTTGGAAAACTTTTAGTGGACTCAGACTACTAGAGGATAGCAAGATGTGTTATTACCAACACTAAAAGAGTATGTTAATTTTAGTTGATTTTCAGGATAAGCTAATACAGTGTAAATTCCTGGTTTATATACTAGATATACTACCCAGAGTAGTTATCTGAAATAAAGACTGTTGAGTGAGCTACCCTAGCTTACTAGTAATCTTTAGATATTGGAAATAAAGTCTATGAAGTTTGATAAGAACCAGCAAGGACATCTAAGAGGGAATGGAGAGAGTTAATTTACACTAGAAGTATTTAAGAAGTATAGATAAAGAAATAAGGATAGATGACTGAAATTGGATATAATATTACTTGAATATTTCAATCTTCTATTTGGTATCTGCTGCCTTGCGCTGAATGGTGTCTTGACTTCTTTAACAAAATTGTCCCAATCCTAGATATTGTCTTCTTCTATATATAGACTTCTGCTACATCTCCTCTAAGTCAGGCTAGTACTGCTATAATATTATTGTCTATTGCTACAACTCTGTTGCTCTTGAAAAATAATCAGATTTCTCTCCACTAGTCTTCAAACTTTGTCTGGTCATCATTAAACTACTCTAGGTCTGAGATTATGTTTTTTGGTAGAACTGTCTATGCTATCTTGTTATGTACTGCTGGTATAGGTACTGTTAACATTTCTTCTGATGTTAGTTCTATAGTTCTGTTTCTATCTAAGGCATATTCTTTAGTAATCCTCAATAATCCCAATATCTCTTTTAGTACCTCAATACTAATGGCTTCTTGATTGTGTTTGTCCATCTTATCTGTCCATAGTTTCTACCATAATTATCTGTGTCTGGTCTTATCTGTTCTATCCATAATCTCTGCTACAATATTGTCTTATTACTATTCTTCTAATAGTTTAACTATTTATCTGTGATCTTACTACAAATGTTGTTTCAATGTTTCTTTAATAGCTTAACCACAACATACTCTCCTTTTTCAAGGTGAGCCTAATGATGCTTTACCAAATATTACAATCCTAAGCTTGGCTCAGGTTGCAACTAAGACAAAGACTTGAGAAAAAAGTAAGAAGATAATCAATATAAGATAGTATCTATTATCATATATACCTATAGACTATAAGAAAAGCATATAATGTTCATGAGTAATACATAAGGAAAAAATGAGGAAAACATGATGAGATCTCTACTACTATATAAAATACTGACTGATAAAACATAAAGAACAAGTAAGACACAGTAGATTACAGTAACTATAAGTTAAATATGAAATGAACCCTAACATATGTTTAGGACATATCAACCATAAAACAAACATCTGTAGAACATAAGGTAAAGATCATAACAACTTATTTAGTAAAGGACTTAGACTAATAGTATGTTAGATATGGTTCACACCTTGTTATTTGAGATCCAGTAGGGCATCTTAGAAGTCCAAAATAAGTGATTTATGTATTATCTAAGAATGCAGAAGGCAGATCAGAAATAACCTTTGGCTTCAGCTTGTATGCTGTGTCTCTACTAGTTACACTGGTCACATATTTCAGAATGAGACTTGGAAACTTAGCAAGATGTGTTGTTGCTAACTGTTAGGTGTGGTTTGCACTTGAAGATGAAAGTCCATGGAGTTGGCTTGGACATTCACAGAGTGTAGAAACTCCTGCAATAAGCTTGGTGATGCAGACTTGTCAGAACGACCTTGGCTTCAACTTATGTGTTGTGCCACCTACAAGCCGCATGGTTGCAATTTCAGAGATTGGTCTTGTAAGGAGTTGTAAGAAGAGAGGTAAAGTACGTCGCCATTGACACTGGAGATTTAGTGTCAACTTTTAGTCAATTATCAGGCTAGCTATTACAAAAAGGTTACCAGCCTTAAATACATAAAATAACAAAAGGAGTAACTAAAACAGATCTCTGAGCGAGTGTTTCATTAGTGAAACACTATATAGGAGTTCAGATTTGGAGAGGGAAAAACTCTGCATAAAGTCCGAGTAAATTTGTGGAGTTTGAAGGAGATAATTAGACAATAGATACAGATGAATATGACCACAGATTTTGACTCAAATAAAGCGAAATAACCATGGACTTTTGGGTGGAATTAAGTCTATGAAGTTAATCAAGACTAGTGAGAATATTCTAGGTGAAATAAACAGATATGATCTACCAAAAGAGGTTGAGGAATACAGATGAGAGGAAGGAGATTATCTGTGGGTTAGAATGGATATGGTTAGAAGATAGAATGTAACATAGTAGTACTTAGTACATATCTCTAATAGGTACAAAATACAGTTATTTACATAACTTCATGTCCAGACTGAGTACATGTCTTTAACAATAGCTATTCTAAATACTCTACAATCTTTTCCAATCTATTAGAATATTACTAATCTAATATTATAGATTTACTTCTGAGACATCCAAAATATTTGTTTTCTACTCATTGATAAAGTCTCTTACTAGTCCTAAGTGTTTTCTGTATCTATATATAACTTTAGTATAGATCAAGTTTCTGTGCTTCATTACCTAGTAACTTGTTATCTAGACTTTAGATTATTGTATTGTCTAAAGATTTTTCTATAGTATTTTCTTAGCTATAGTTTTAACTAAAGTACTTAGTATTTAAGGCTAAGTATATTACAACTTAAAACTTATAGAGTGAAGTTAAATACACTTGGCTGATAGTCTATGCTATACTAAACCTAGCCTACTCTAAAGAATATATATATTACATGCTGTTAACATGTAGTATCGTTAAGTTTACAAACAGTAGACTTAGTGTTTTCTTTATTTTACTTTTCATTTTTATTTTCATTCCGTTTTATTTTCTATTTTCTATTTTTAGAACAACTAGGGTTAGGACTGATCTGTCATGCTGTCACATCAGTCACAATCTGATGGCATAGTCACAAGATGGATCATGGAACTCAGAAGAATTTAGTAGAAGATTCAAGAATGAATGACATCATACAACATGAACACCACATGTTGGCCTCATGGACTACATATAGTTGTTTAGGGTAGGGTATACAGTAGTTAGCATGGACCATCTGTAGGACTATATAAGGTAGACTAATTTGTAGAAGAGTTCT
>Ga0157358_1001433_pt1 | contig 10465 bp, 9 predicted proteins | sample AttcapACBM2_FD_111484 | JGI IMG/M metagenome (GOLD analysis project Ga0157358, IMG submission 111484) | Fungus gardens microbial communities from leaf cutter ant in Botucatu, State of São Paulo, Brazil - Atta capiguara ACBM2 | ecosystem: Host-associated > Fungi > Mycelium > Unclassified ...
CATGTACTTCATATACTTTTTGAGATTATCAACCTGATCTTGGATAAATTGTGGTTTAGATATCTTGGGTCTGAATTTGTCAACATCATATGGTTTGTAAAGAAAGACTTCTTCTTCTACTCTTTGTTTTTCTTTATCAATAGTTTGAAGCATCTTCATTACAATGTCCTCTTGTTTGTATGCATCCTGTATTTTTTTTATATATTCTTTAGTATACTTGTTCTCTTTTTCTTTACAATTATCCAACTTGTTGTTGTAGCAACCACTCGCTATAACAGCACTTGTAGTTTGCTTACTTCAGCAAAGCTCTCAATAGGCTATCTAGTAGTGGGGATTACAAGAGAACTCGACAAGGAGCCCTCACTGTATTGATCCTCTATGTATACTACAGGCTCCTGGTCCATGCTACAACAATGTGTCTACCTTATGTCCTATTACTCATCTACCATGCATCTACCTTAAGGCCACCATGCCATATATATGTGCTCTGACGTCATACTCTTAATCTCCACTGTACATGTGCACACCATGTGTACACCATGAGGAACCTATGTCCCTTAACGTTATCCCTAACCCTAACTCTGATCTAGACTCCTCTTGATCCTTCTAGATCCTAAGTCCTTCCAGACCATTCTAGACTTTGTCACATGACTTCCAAGTCATGTGCTCTCCATCCATTGTAGACTAATAATTACTACTGTTCTATATCTGTCCTAACCCTAACCCTACCAAAGTCTGTCCACACTTTCGTCTTATAACACTCATCTACTAGCAGTTGTTGAATGTAATACACTTGGTTTTCCATATCACTTTGAATAATATTGCATAGATCCTCTGAGATACTGAAAATATCTGCTGCTATCTGTGTTTGATAGTTGTGACTTGCTTGTAAAATTATTCCCTCTATTTTTGCAATCTATGTATTGGCTTCTTCTGCCAACTTGATAATATTCTGTAGTTGCATTTATATGTCCACCATTCTTTTGATTTCTTGTATGATTTTGTGATATTTTCTGGTCTAGTTCTTTTGTTCATTGTTTATTGTTTTAACAAAATCCATATTATTGAGAGTTTGAGTAGCATATGAGTTGGGTGAAATAGGTACAGTTGTGAATTATTGAGCCATATGGAAGATTTCATTGGTTGGAATGTTTTGGAACTGTTAATTTGGGATTTTACTCTCTCTTTTATAGATTTCGACTCAAAGTTCTTGTCCTATAATCTTTAATTGCCTCTTTTGTATGAGGCAGCCTTGTTTCTGTAATTTATTGATCATGTTCATTCTTATAACCCTTCTAATGAACAAAATATTGAGTTCTCTGTCCTCTTTTCCTATGCTTCCTGATTTCTTCTACTTCATATTCCTCTTCTTTGTTAATAATGTCTGGTAGTGGTGTAGGTTTCATATATTGACTTTTGTATTATGGTTCTTTGCATCATGTCAACAAATCTTCATTGAACATATTATAAATCATCCACCCTTCTGAAAGTTCAAGCTGAAATGTTCCTTGACCAATGTTCTTTGAGATTTTAAAAGGTCTATATCTTTTCTGGTCTAGCTTTTTTGAGGGTTTGTTTGAATAAATATTCTTGGCTTCCAACCATACATTATTCTCTTCTTTCAGTCCTTGTGGATTCCATCTCTTCTTGTTGAATTGCCTTTTCATAGCTTCTTTTGCTATTTCCATCAATTTGGTAGCTTTTTTCCAGCTTCTTTGTAGTCTTGTTAAGAATTCTTCTAATTTTGGAAATTCTGTTTGCATAGTCAGGTTTCCTTTCCATGGATGTCTTCTGAAATTAAGTTCAAATAGAGTATATCCTGTTGTTGTGTGTTTTTCATCATTATATTGGAATTTTGCTATCACTAACCAGTCCGTCTAGTTGTCCTGTTGGTAATTGATATAATGTCTTTAAAATGTTCCAATTTCTTGATTAATTTGCTTGGTTTGTCTATCAGTCTGAGGATAATATGCTATGGATAGCATTTATTTGATTCCTAGTGCTTTCATTAAATCCTCTATAAATTGTGACACAAACTATGGTCCTTTGTTGTTAAGAACTGTTTGTAGTATTCCATGTAATTTCCAAATTTTGTCCCAATATATACTATAACTACAATAACATCTTTTCCATGTGATTTTGGTAAAGGTTCAATAACGTTGATGCTAATCTCTTGCCATGGTCCTTCTGGTGTTTTCAAAGGATGTAATTCTCCTGTATTTTTCATATGTTGTACTTTGTTTTGTTGGCATTTAAAACATCCTTGAATATAATTCTTTACATTGTTTTTTATTTCTGGCCACCAGTAATTCATTTTGATCAGTTCTATCATTTGCTATTGTCCTGAATGTCCTATGTCTACTAGATCATGGTTTTCTTAAAGAATCTTTTCCTTGAGTTTTTTATTATTTGGTACATAAATTCTTCCATCCATGTAAACAATTCCATCTTCTTCCTATGATTGACCATCCTCTTTCTCTAGTTTCTTGATCACTTCTTGTTCTTTTGTTCTATTTTATCATATCTTTTCCAATAAAGTAGTCTCTTCTACTACTTGACTTCTTCGTATCATCTTTATCTCTGCTGTTATTTGTCTTCTTGTCCACATTTCTTTCTTGAGTATTTGTACATCTTTATTGTTCTCTTTGGTATTGATATGATCCTTTCTTGATAAAACATCTACCTTAGTATTTGTCTTTCCAGGAATATGTCATAGTATGAAATCATAATCTTATAACTTCAAATACCATCTTGCTTGTCATCCATTGAGCTTGTACAGTTCTCTGAAATATTTGAGGTTTTTGTGATCTGTCCAAACTCCAAATTTCTCAGTAGTATCCAATAAGTATTATCTCCATTTGGTTAATGCTTCCACAATTGTGAGTAATTCTTTGTTATAGATTTTATAGTTTCATTCTACTGGTTGCATTGTTCTTAATAAAAATACAATGGGCTTCCATTTTCCTTCTTGTTCTTGTGACAAAACTCCTCCTATAGTGTATCCTGATGCATCTATTTCTACTTGAAAATTTCCTTCTCTCTTTAGAAGAGCAAGTACTGATTAACTTGTTATCTTGTCTTTCAGTTTTTCAAATGCTTTCTATTGTTCTTTTCCCTACTTCCAATTCTTTTTTCCTTTGAGTTCATTGAGAGGTTTTGTCATGTGACTAAAATTTTTGATAAATTGCCTGTAGAAATTTGCAAAACCTAAAAAGCTCTCCATTTCTTCCAGCTTGGTAGGAGTTTTCCATTCCTTGACTGCCTTGACTTTATCTATTTCCATTTGCACTTGTTCTCTTCTAACTACTACTTCTAGAATTGGAATTTATTTCATGTTAAAGTCACATTTCAATCTCTTGAAATACAGATTGTGTTTTTCTGCTATCTTTAAAAAGCAAATGGTCCTTTCTTCTAGTTCTTTCATTGTTTTTGCAGGTATTATAAAGTCATCCATATAGTTGGCCAGTACTCTTTCATGCAATAATTCTTGTAATATACTGTTCATCATCCATTGAAATGTTCCTGGTGAATTGCAGAGTCCAAAGTACATCACTTGAGGTTCGAATACTCCTCAGAATTATGTTCCACTTTTATCTCCCAATTACATCTATTTTTATTCTTTTCATATATCTTTAGTAATAAATATTGACCTCTACAGTATGTTTTATTAGTCCTTCCTTATTGAACATTTTATTCACATTTCTCACATAAATTAGTCTTTTTATTTTCTTTAGTTTGAACCTCTGCTTCTTTGCAAACTCTAAACTCATAACTAATTCTATTGTCCCATTATCTAATAATACTTCCACTATTACTCCTTCTTGTATATCAATTCTTTTTAAGCCAATCTTCACTATAACTTCTCTCAGTAGTTCCTCATTTTTTGGTTCATAGCAGGATGTATTATTCATTACTCTAGAGAGTATTGTATATCTATTATTGAGACTTAATCAAGGAGTATTAAGTCTTGGTCTCTATTTAAATTACTATTGCTCTTGTTTCCTCCTTCAATTATCCTCTCTTTCCCATATTCCAGTCTTTTACCTTTGCCAATTCTGTTTCCTGTTCCTCTATTTCTACAATTTCTAGCTAGATGTCCAAATCCCCCACAGTTGTAGCAATTCCTATTTCCTCTATTCATATCCATGGTGTATGGGTTACATTGTGCAAACTCTGCTCTCTTATTGGAGCACACCATTACTGCATTCATCCTCTCCACTCCTTTTATCAGAGTAGACCCAGTTGGCACCCACTGTTGAGAGATTTCTTGTCTCCTTGGCCAAACTTGAAACTGTGGTATTTGTTGCCATTGTGCCCCTGTGTTGTTCAATCTTGAAGCCTGTACCCCATTCTCCCTTCTTCCTCTTAACTTCTCTTCTTCTCTTTTACTTTATTTCCAGTTCCTATTCAAAGCAATTGCCCTATCATACTATTGTTCAATTGAAGCTAGTTGCTATTCTAACTCTATAAGTCTTTGGTGTATTGTCCTATTTATTTCTCTTTTGAACTCCTCTACTAGAGGCCTTCCTTTGTACCTACTCTCTCTTGCTGCCCTTCTAAATTCTTGCACAAATTCTTCCATTGTTTCTCCTCTCTGCTCTAACCTCTTCAATTCTGCTACTTTTACTCCTTCCTTATCCCCCAATCCAAATTCCTTCTTAATCTCTGCCAAAAATTCTCCCACTGTCTTGTATTCTAGTAAACCACCTTCTAAATCTTCCAACATATTCTCTTTCTATATATTTGCTGACTCTTCCTACACATATAACAATATTTACTAAATTTGTTCCTGTACTGTTGCTCTTCTTATCTTCATATAACTTATATACCATAACAAATTCTAAGACCTTTGCTAAGATCCTGTCAAACACTTGTAGCTTAGCCACTTCTGTGTTTGTTCCTCCCCCTTCTACTCCCCCTTTTTAAAGAGCCTGTAGTTGTGCCTATAGTGTAGTAAGCTGCTTTTGCTGTTGTCTTATGATTGTATACAAATCTGAGTCATGTCAGCTCATAGTGTATGGTAGTGGTGGAGTAGGTGGTGGTAATCATTGTTTAGAGAGCACAGATCCTATGTTGGACTTACTCTCTGATTTATACTCCAAACTTAATTTTTTCCTCTATAAGGGCTAGTAACACTCTTCTTGTCCATCTCACCCTATCTACTGACTACCTATACTACTGACTACTGCTCTAATTGAATTTGTATTTGAATATCCCTAAAGAAAGAATATCTACTTTAGATGAGACTTGTAAGAGATCCCACCATTCCTTTATGTAGACAGGTTACAAGAGGACCTGTAGCATGAGACTTCTATATAAAAACTATCTAGCATATTTACACAAGAGAGTATGTCTTCTTATACCAGTAGGCTTTGGTATAACAAAACGACTAGGTTTTTCCCACCTAGTTGGTATATCTCTTATGCCTAGAGCCTAGTGATTCTTCTTGACATTAGATATATTATCTGTGGTCAAGAATGATGAGAGAATAAGAGAAAGTTGTGGAGAAGGCCCTGTGTTGGACAGTCTCAAGAATAAAAATCAAGTTCTAATGTTACAACTCAAAGTTCTTAGAGTAGGACAATAAGGTGAAAACCTTATATTAGAGTTTAATATAAGAGAACTCAATAGAATTCTTGGTACAATATATTTATCTTTATATACTGACTACTAATAGTCTATGCTCTACTTTTTTAGCCTATCCTAAATAATTATGTGTTATACATATTGTATGACATTATTATTCTTGTATTCTCTACTATGTTTCCTGTGACAACATCATGTGACAGTTGTATAACCATAATGTCATGCTAAATGCTAACTCTAGTTCCAAGAATAGAAAATAAAGCAAAAGGAAAATTAAAATAGAAAAATATTAGAAAAAACTTGTGTCCAAGCTTCGCAATTCTAACAACTATCTTTGATTTAGACAGTACAGCTAGTATAATATACTTAGATTTTAAAGTGTTTTTCTGTCAAAGTTTGTTTTGTTTTGTAAATTTAGATTTGATTTTTTTAATTTTATTTTCTTATTCAAACTTAGTTAAGGTGGTATGACAGAGAGTCACATAGTTACAAAAGCATAAAATAACAAGACTTAATATCACAAATAATTATAGTTACATAGTTATATAACACACTTTATTGCTTCTTTCTCTCTTATCTCCATCTTATATGGTAGTATCTGTTAAAGATTTAGCAAATAAAAAATTTCTTTCTCTTATAGATTTACATATCAACTAGTCAATATTGTTTACTAATCATCAAATAAATATTGATATATAAAATAATAGAGGAAGATCTCTAAACTCCAGCTCAAATTCTTCTAGGTATTTGTTTATTTATTCTAATATATCTTCTATGGAGTATGCTGAAAGAATCAAAGCTCAGTCCAATTCTGCTACATAAGCTGACCAAATAGACAACAAAAGTCTACCTTTGCTTATCCTTTCTCATGCTATAGTCAAGGGAGAGATAAATAATAATAGTGATTTAGGTCTTACAAATGAATCTACATATGTGTGCTACAAGAAAACCACTATATCTTTCAAGCTTCACAAAGCATAAAGCCATTTATTATCTGTTATATAGCAAATCAACCTATGAACCCACAACTGTGAGATGGCAGTCTCAACTCTATTTCTCTTTTCAGTTAAAATGAATATCTTGAAGATGATTCAAAAAACATTATGTGCTTACTATTGAGAATGGTGGCTTTTATTAAACAAAGAAAACTTGAGGATAAAACTGAGAAAGATGTTTATTAAATTGCTGAATTTAGTCTTGCTGCTTGGGAATTCCTAAAAGCTATTAGGACAACTGGGTGGAAGAGCCTAGTACTTTAAACCTCTAGGAAATTCTAAGTTTATTGTCTGAGAAATACTAAACTATATACTTATCTCCAGGAAATCCTAAGAGAATAGAATGAGAATTCCTCAAGGTAGTGACTACTCTATATATTAACAGATCCATTCTAATGTGTCAGAATTCCAATTACATAAGCAAGGACTGATAATACCTAAGTAATCAGAAATAGTTTAGAATAGAATAACCAAAATAAAAGAGAGCCAGAGTGTTTACAAATACTTTCAGAGTATAGGAAAGTAAATGAGTGGATATACAGATGATGCTAGAAGACTTTGGAAGATCACAGAGTGTTGCAGAAAAGTGGAGAAGTGTAGGAAAGCAAGTTTAATAACATATCTAAATAGTTAGGAGTATTGGTGTGCAGACTGAAGAGGTTTGGAGCATGGAAAATCAGATAAGCAGATGAGTACAGATATAGAAAAGGGTCACAGATCATAGATTAGCCAAAAAACATGGAAGACAAAGAGTTTAGAAGAGCCAGTCTCCTTACAATAGCCATAAATGAGTTAGGTTAGGACAAATTGCCAGCTAATCAGAACAAAACATTATTTAGATAATATATTTTGGTGTAATTTGACAGAACTATGCCCAAGTCCCCTAAACCACCCACTCCAAAACCCAAAGAAAAATAAAAAGAAGCCAATATATCAAGAATTTCTCTATCTATTCTCCTATGACTAAGTAAAAGTATTTTAGAAAAATCAAAATTCTTCAAAATTAATTAATTCATCTTGTCTTCTAAGGATAAGAAGCCTTCTTATATACAAGTTTTCAAAGAAGACATCAATGACATCATCAAAATCAAAGATGTAATCCCCAAACTATTAGCAAACAAAGTTTTAGAAATTCAAAAGATCATGAATAACTTGGTTAAAAAAAACAAACTAAAAATCAATATGACTATGAAAGAACTATTCTGAAAACAAATCATAGTTTCTATGGGATCTAATAATTCCAAAAGAGTGATAGCTAAGGCCAATGCTTATGCAACAAATATTAATAGACTCTTGAAGAGAGTCAAATTTACTACCTCAATAGATTTTATCTGTACTGATAACAAAGGTATTCTCATCACAATGAATAATGTAGCTTCTGTTTCTAATTTGAATATCATTGAGAAGTATGTAAAAGAATTGAATAATGTTGATTATAATAACATCATAAGCCTACATCTTCTCCAATTAAAATCATATCTGAAAGTTCTTAGCATTTCTTATCTTGTTCAGGATACTAATCTCCTAATTTTCTCTGATATTATCAAGAACATCATCAAATTGACACATATATTCAATGACATTGTGCTTGCCTCCAGACTGTGTATTATTAAAGCATCACCCAAATCAGATATGGTAGTCATATGAATCAACATTTAGAACTCCCAAAGTGGCTTGAATATAAAAGTGCTAATAAATAGATGCTTCAATATCAGAAGCCACATAGCTATAATCTATGAAACCAACATGAATCTTAGTATCCTCTAATGTAAAAACTGTTGGAAATGGGGACATACTACATTTGCATACTAAATTCATGGTCACAAATGTCAAAAGTATAATGGCCCACATAAAATTGAAAACTACTGCAACCTGGCTTTGTACTGCAAAGCTAATTTTAAGACAAACTCTCCTTGACTTAAGACTCTGAAAGACAAACCTTGTATATATTCCTTCAAATGTGTTAATTGCAAGAATAACCATCAGGTAGACAGTAATAACTGTTCCTTCTGGAAGCACAGATTTAATTATGATTGGCATAATAAGAAGTCACTAGAGCTTAGAGAAATCTAAGCTAACTCAATTTGCTCAAGCATGAGTAGGTTGAAGCAATGATTTTGCACAACTTAAGAATCTTTTCACAGTATGTTTACAAGAACTAACTCCTTATGGACTTTATCCTCAAAAATAACATTAATTTCAACATCATCTTTATTCAAGAGCCCCTATAGTCTATTATATATTCTATTCCTAGTTCATCTTTGGAGGAAGGGGAAATAATTATTGGTGCTCCTCACTACCCCTTGTAGATTACTTTTTCAAGATAATCAGCCAACAATAATGATCACCCAAGAGTTATCACTTATATTAGCATAGGATACTCTCAACTCTGTTTTTCACTAGAAAAGAATATATTTAATCATTGAGATATTAATCTCATTTCATTCTTTAATTAGAACATTATTTGTTTCATTATTAATATCCACTCTGATGATTAATAGTTGGCCTTAAAATATCTAAAGGATATTAAGGTTAATCTAAATAATGTTCTTATTATAACAGTAGACTTCAACATCAAAGACAATGATTGGAATTCTTTATATTCTCATCACTCTCTTCATACCAACATACTTAAGAAAATAGCAAATTTATCTTAAGTATTAACCAATTTTCTATACAATATACTGACAATCTTAACAACTCAAACTTGGACATTGATCTGATATTTCTTTGAGCTTCAAAATTATATCTCAAAATTTTAAGAATTCTATACCTCATTGAGGACATGAATATTTCCATATCTGCTAATGTGATTGAAAGAGTCTTACAATTGACACACATATTCAATGACATTGTCCTCATATCCAAATCTCATGTTATCAAAGTCTCCCTAAAATCAGATATGACAGTGATATAAATTGATATCTGGAATGTCTAAAGTGGCTCCAAAGCTAAGAGATTGATTAACAGGTATTTCAATATAGGAAATCATATCACTACAATCAGGAGTACAAACATAAACCCAGATATACTATAGTGTAAGAACTGTTGAAAGTAGGGTCATACAATGTTTGTATATACATGGATTCAAGTGTGTCAAGTGTAATGATTCTCATAAGATAAAAAATCACAAGAACTTGGCATAGTGCTGTAAAGCCAAAACTCCAAAAAATTTAACAATTATTCTATTTTGCCCAATTTACAAAGCCTATCTGATTATGCTCCCTTAATGGTGGATATTATCTTAAATAAAGAATTTATCCAGACAAAGCAAAGAACTATTTGTGACTGAACTAAAGAACAAATTTGGTAACATCAATATCTCTGATATCCTAGATTGCAAATCTCTCAAAATAGTGGTACAAAAATTTGCAACAATTTTGGATAATTTTTGGAATAAGTATTCTAAATGTGTTAAAATTACTAAATGTTTTAAAGCATAGTGGAATGAGGAATGTAGTAGAGATCTAGCTATCTATAGAGTATTATAGTGCACTTGGACACTAACATTTTTCTTTTTCTTTTATCTATTTTTCTTGATTTAATATTTCTTTTCTTTTGATTTTCTTTTTCTTTGTCTTTTTCTCTTTTTGACAATGAAGAGGCATGTGACTGTGGTCACATGACATATCACATGATGTGAGGTCATAGGTCTAAACTGGATAAGAGCAGACTAGAAGAATGATGTCAAGGAGTATGTTAACAGGATGTTTACTTCATAAATAATACATGGACTTTAGGGTAGGGTTAAATATTGGTAGCATGGACCATCTGTAAATTATATAAATAGGGTAGCAATTCAACAGAGACTTCTTGTTAAGTTCTCTTGTAATCCCCATATTGATAGCCTACTAAGAGCTTTACTATCTTATATAATTATTGAA
>Ga0157358_1001434_pt1 | contig 10460 bp, 9 predicted proteins | sample AttcapACBM2_FD_111484 | JGI IMG/M metagenome (GOLD analysis project Ga0157358, IMG submission 111484) | Fungus gardens microbial communities from leaf cutter ant in Botucatu, State of São Paulo, Brazil - Atta capiguara ACBM2 | ecosystem: Host-associated > Fungi > Mycelium > Unclassified ...
ACGTTAGTGGCAGGTTCCGGGTGCACAGCATATAAGCTGAATTCACAAATGAACCTAGAAATGTTCCACAAGCCCAAGTAGTGGTCCCATAAGACCCAAAAGACCCTAATAGTTGAAGCGGATGTTCCAGTGACTCTGAATGATATGCGTGTCTCTGTCAGAAAAATGGGTTGATGTAGAATCATAGCTGCGTGTGCCAGATTTTACAGATGACGTCAGTGACCAAATGCTGGCTAGACAATACTCATTGTTGAATTGGGTGGTGTTTAGAAGAGTACATGTATTTTTTGAGTAGAAGGGCTTGTGCTACTAGTCTCCTTGTGACCAGTCCATGTAGAGCTGGAAACAGCCAAGCACTAGTTTATAAGTATTAGAAGGGATCATTGTATGTATATTGACACATGGAGTATCTTTGGAGTATATACCAAGATTGTTGTGGCAACCACTAACCAAGATGGTCAATAGTGCACTAAGTAAACTTATGAGTGAAGTACCTTGTGGAGATCACAAGAGAACTCAACAAGGAGTCCCCAATGTATTCCTATACTATATATACTACTAACATGTCACATCTCATGTTCTGACATCATCTGTTCCTATCCATGGATAACCACCAGTCCTCATCCTCATTCTCAGACCTTTTCTGATGTGAATCAAAACCAGCCATATTACCTCAGATGTCCTTGCTAGTACAAAACAACTCCATAAACACTTCTCCCTTGAAATCCAAGAATCAATAGGGAGTAGGGTAACTCACTTAGCAGCTACATTCTAGATAGCTATTCTAGATATACCAACTAGTATATAACCCAGTAGCTTACACTATAGTAACTTATACTGAAAATCAACTAAAACTAGCACTACTTTTCTAGTATTAGTGACAATATGCCTTGCTACCTCCTGGTACTTGTTCACCTCCTAATAGTTCCCAGTTCTGACCTGAACTATGCAACTAGTGTGACTTGTGGAGGTATAGCACATATGCTGAAGCTGAAGATTATTCTACTTTGACTTCTATATTCTTGAACAATGCATTTTACTTGGTTCTTGAGATTCAAGATGTCTCTTTCTGGATCTCAGATAATGAGGTGTGGACTGTGTTTAACATAATACATAGTCTGTACTAATGATAAATAACCCTATCCTAATGTCTATAAATCTGCCATGAGTGTACAATGTGTATACTATGAGATAAACATACTGTTGACATACACCTTGATATTATTCTTTTAGTTCCTTCTTTCAGATTTTAGGCTTGTAATGTAACATCATGTGATCATCATCATGTGCCTCTTTATCTTCCAGAAAAAAAGAAAAAGAAAAAGAAAAATTAAATTAAGAAAAATAGATAAAAAGAAAAGAAAATCAAAAAAATATTAGAGTTCAAGCATACCATAATAAAAATTGTATTTTATATTTGATTTACAATGAGCAGATAAGTTCTTTTCAAGATACAATTCTCACTCCCTTCCCAGCTTAGGTTATTTATATATAAAGAGGGTTAGCAAGTGGAGTTAGATGAATTGAAAAGTTTATTAATCTCAATTACTATACTTGAACTCTTATATTAGGATAAAATAATGAACTCAAAACTATCCAGAACTTGTATTGGTAACTCTAACTACTAAGCTTATATGGTTTAGATATTGAAGAAGTTGGAAGATATTATGTATATACCAAGAGCTATCCACTCCACTTCTGATTATATAGTATGATTAATATTCTACATATCTAATATCTCATTTATTTATAGATATGCCTTTGGCTGTTATATTTTAACCATTACTTTACACTTGATTTAATGATCTACTTTATCACAGATCCTACCAATTGTTAGAACTGTAAAAGAGAAACTTAGTTTATTTCTATTTTTCTTCTCTTTGTTTTTTCTTTTTTATTCATTTTTTACTTGGAAAACTAGGATTATAGTTAGGATGATATCACAGGTTACTGTCACAACTGTCACATAACCATGTGACACAGAGAGTGACATAGAAACAAATGGTGTTATATAGCAAGACAACTACATATACTTAGACTACAGACTATAGTATATAAGATAAACTAGTTTATTCTTAGAACTCTATCAAGTTCTCTTATGCCAACCCTAATACAAGATTTCTTTCCTTGACCTACTCTCAGGTCTTGAGATTGTAATATTAAAACTTGATTCTCTTTTCTAAGACTGCTTAATACAGAGCTCTCTCTTATTATTTTTTACTATCTCATCATTCTTGACCAAAAACAATACTGTTTTTTGTCAAGAAGATTTGCTAGACCCTAGGCATAAGGGATATAATAGTTAGGCAGAGAAAGCCTGGCTATTTTTATTACATTAAAGTCTACTAGTACTTTGAAATCATAATGCCTTGTATAAACATATTTGTTACATTCTTTTAGTATTAGCTCTATATTATTGGTCTCTTTGTGATTAGTACACACAAAAGAATAGCAAGTGTTCTTAAGACTTTGTTTAGAATAGAATAGTTTTCTAGAACAGTTTCCTCAAGCCAAAATTATTTACTTTTCTCTTAAGACAATAGTTGGTAGAAGTAAGCAGTCAATAGACAATATTAGGTAGAATAGGAAAAAGGCTTACTAACACCTACTGAGATTGAGTTAAGTAGTCAATTTGAGTCTGAGAGTAAAACCAGCACTAGTTTTGCTCTATCTATTTATATCTCATCACTATCTACATTACCATCACCACCATCATTACTACTATTATATAACATAAGTCAATATAGCTCTATTAATTATGAATAAATAATATGGCAGCAATAAAAACAGTTTGCAGCAATTTAGATACAGATCCAAGTGTTATTGGCAGTACAAGAAGTAGGAGCAGCAGTTCTTAGGTAATACAGTAGCAAGATAAGAAGTAGTAAAGCTATAAGTATTCAATGGGATGGTAGGAAAAGTTTCAGTGTTTGTTACAATATGCAAGCTATTTTTAGAAATGAGAATAAGGGAAGCTGAAGTGAAAGATTAGGTTCAGTAGATATTCTCTTACATACAAGGAGAATCAGCAGATATTTGGGAGGAGAATATATTGGAGAATTTGAAGTCAGGAAATGTAAAGTATGAAACAGCAGAGGAGTTTTTGGCAGATTCAAAGAAAGAATTTGAAGAAGGAGATAAAAAAACAGTAAAAGTAGTGGAATTAAGAAAGTTAGCATAAGGAGAGAGAATAATAAAAGAATTTGTACAAGAATTCAGAAGAGCTACTAGAGAGTGTGATTATGAAAGGAGACTATTGGTGGAAGAATTCAAGAAGAGAATGAGCAGAGTAATAAAGAGGAAGTTGATGGAGACAGAAAGGCCTTTAACTAGTATTGAACAGTGGTATGAACATACTACTAATCTAGATAGATATTGAAGAGAAAGTAAGAGAAAAAGAAAAACTAAGGGGAAGAAGAGGTATATAAGCCTAGGCTCCAAGATAAAATAATGAGACACATTAGTAATAATGGCCATAGTCTCAAGCTTAGCTAAGGAAACAAGGAGCTCCTCAGCAGTAGACACTAGTAGAATTTGCTTTATTGAAAGAAGTAGAGAGAACAAATACAGTAGTGGTCTGAAGCCCTCTATAAAGCCAAGGAGGGAGAATGAGGCAGGACCCTTATATGATGGACAAAGATAGGAAGTGTCAGAGTTGAAAATAATAGACTTGGTTTCTATTTTATATTCTTTCATTTTCCTTTTATTTTCTCTTATTTTTATCAAAAGAGTACAAGATAAAGAAGACAAAGTGTGACATAGTCACAGGTCACATGACACAGTCACAGAAGTCACATGCTCATGTAATACAGAGAAGGGCATAGAATGTTCTGGAATAAGATGAAGCTATATAACATGGCAAAGGTATATTGGCCTTATGGATGAAGCATAGTCTTTAGAGTAGGTTAGAATTAACTTAGCACAGACCATCACTAAAAGGTATATAAAGTAGACTAGATTGTAGTAGGAACTTTATTGAGTTCTCTTGTGTTACTCAATACAAGAGTGTGTCTTTTACTCAACACAGAGTCTAAGTCATAACAGGGAGAGAAACTGTTACAGCTATAATATTACAACTTAAAGACCTTAGCATAGGTTAATAAGAAGAATCTTATATTAGAGTTAACATAAGAGAACTCAATAGAGAACTCTGTACAGAATGGTCTACCTTATATACTCTAGACTGATAATCCATACTATACTACAATTAGCCTACCCTAAATAACTATGTATTTATCTTAAGGCTAATATATGTATAACATGCTGTATAACATCATTCTTTCCAGAATCTTCTATCGCTTTCCATTATGACATATGACTTGTGATCTTGTGATGTCATACTTAACCCTAATCCTAGATCCAAAAATAAAAATAAAAATAAAATAAAAATAAGAAGGAAAGAAAATAGAATAAAACTAAGTTCAACTTCTATAATTCTAATATATAGGGGGTTTTGACATCTGATAAGAAACTATAGGAATTAGAAATTTGTGGAATAAGGGAGAAGAACAGAGTATAGGAATAGTTTAAACAATGGGCAATATAATTTAAATAAGGAAGAGAGTTTAATAATCCTTGATTAAACTCTTGTAACTATAATAGGTTTGTAATGCTTGCCAGAACAACAGAAAATACATCTTGCTGCAGCCTAAATAATGAGGACCCACTAAGAGAAGTTACTATGAAGATTGGGTTAGAGAAGATTGATATACAAGAAGAAGTAATAGTAGAGGCATTGTTAGATAGTGGGGTAACAGGATTAGTCATAAGTTCAGAATTTACTAAGAAGCATGAATATAAGCTAAAGAAAATTGAAAGGTCTATATATGTGAGGAATGTGAACAGTTTCTTCAACAAGGAGGAATCTATTGAGTATGTGGTAAAAGTAAATATTTATTATTAGAGATATAGGGAGAGGATAGAGATATATGTAATAGAAGGACAAAATTAGAGTGTAATTTTGGGAATGCCATAGCTTGCATATAAGATGCTCAAAGAAGTATGGTAAGCAGTTGAGGCCAAAACAAGAAAAATCAGAGTGGCAAAAACAAAAGAAAGAAGAAAAGAAAGAGAAAGAAGAAAAATAAAAATCCAAAAAAAGGAAAAGATGATGGAAATAAAAAAGGTGGTAGAAAAATGAAAAATATGGAACAAAGGAGAAGAAGTAGCAAAGTCAGAAAAGAAAGCAAAAAAGTTGGTGCTAGAAAAATTCCATAAACAGATTCATGTATTTGAAAAGAAGTAGAGTGAAAGAATGCCAACAAGGAAGGAGTGAGATTATGCAATTGAGATGAAGAAAGTATTTGTACCAAGGAAGGAAAAGGTATATCTGTTGTTAAGGAAGAAGATGGAAGAAATGTGTAAGCTTATTCAAGAACAATTGAGGAAAGCATATATCAGACCATTGAAGTCACCTCAAATGGCACTGGTGTCAAAGGTGAAAGTGGTGGACTCTATTTATTTTTACTTTCATTTTCATTTCCTTTTCAATTTATTTTTCATTTTCCTATTGTTAGAACTTAGGGTTAGGGCTCAAGTGACAAGATCACCCTGTCACACATCAGTCACATCAGATGACACAGTCACAGGTCACAAGATGTAGAAAAGGATGATATCATGCAACATATACCACACATATAAACCTTAAGACCACTATATGGCTGTTTAGGGTAGGATAAAAGTAGCTAGCACAGACCAGGTGGATTTAGTATATAAGGCAGACTATCTTGTACAGAGTTCTCTATCAAGTTCTCTTGTATTAACCCTAATACAAGGTTCTTTTTTTTGACCAGCTCTAAGGTCTTAAGTTTGTAACAACTAGTGTTTTTTGTAGGGAAGAAGAATTGTAAGAAGTGAATGATATAGGACTATAGACATTTAAATGAATGAACTGTAAAGAATAATTACTCTTTGCCTCTAATTTTAAATATTATAGAAAATATAGGTACAAAAAATATTTACAAAGATGAACTTGCAATGAGATTATAATAATATATGAATAAAAATTCCTCAGCAACATTTCAAACAATAATAAATGAGATCCTTTGGAATTTAATCAATACAGAGAAAGTAGTAAGTTTTATTGATAATGTTATAGTAGGGACAGAAGAGGAAGAGGGTCACAATGAGATAGTTGAAGAAGTAGTAAGAAGACTAGCAGAGAATGACTTATATGTAAAACTAGAAAAATACAAGTAAAAGGTATGGGAAGTAGTATTCTTGGAAGTAGTAATGGAACTAGAGGAAATTAAGATAGAGGAAGAAAAGATAAAAGGTATATTATTGTATTAGACAGGCCAATTCCAAAAAGAGTTAAAAATATATATAAGTTTGTAGAATTAGTGAAATATTATCAACAGTTCATCAAAGACTTTTCAGTAATAGCTAGATCTTTACATGATTTAGTAAAGAAAGGTCAGAAGTGAGATTGAATAGAAAAACAAGAGAAGGCATTTCAGGAATTAAAGGAAAGGTTTATGAAAGAACTGGTGTTAGTAATACTAGATTTGGATAAAAAATGAGGATGGAAGTTGATGCTTCAGATTATGTGATGGGAGAAGTATTATCTATGGAGTGTGAGAATAGAAGATGGAGACTTGTAAATTTTCTCTCAAAATCTCTAAATGTAACAGAGAGACTACAAGATTCATGATAAAGAGATGCTAGCAGTTATAAGGAGGTTGGAAAATTGGAAGCATTTGTTAGAAAGTACCAAATTCAAGTTCAAGGTCTGGATAGACTATAAGAATTCAGAATATTTTATGAGAGTGCAGAAGTTAAACAGAAGACAAATCCATTGGGCCCTTTTTCTGTCAAGATTTGACTTTATACTAAAACATGTGCCAGAGACAAAAATGGAAAAGACAAATAGACTTAGTAGAAGACTAGACTAGAAAGTAGGAGTAAACACTAATAATAGTAATCAAATTTCAATTAAGGACCAATATATTTGTAGTTTAAGAGAAGTAGTAATAAAAAGATTAGAAGTAGAAATATTAGAAAAAATGAAAATAACTAGAAGTAAGAACAAAGAAGTAGTTAGAGTAGTAAAAAAGATGAAGAAAGCAGAAGATGAATGGCAGATAAAGAGAGATTTAGTGTTGAAAGAAGGAAAAATTTATATGCTGAAGAATGAGGAGCTAAGAGTAGAGATAATCTGATTACACCATAATGTACTGGCAGTAGAACATGGTGGAAGGTAGAAGATAACAGAGTTGGTAACTGGGAGTAATAAGGGATGTGGAGCAATATATAAAAGGATATGACATATGTATGACATGTGTTCAAGAATGAAGAATAAGACAGAGGTGCTAGCAGAGAAGTTGAAATTGAGTGAGGTTCTAGAAAAAATATGGATGTACTTAATAGTTAACTTTATTACAAAGTTGCTATTGGTAGCTAAAAAAGATGCAATCCTAGCAGTTTGTGATAGGTTGTCTAAAATGACTCATTTTGTGGCAACAATAAAAGGAACTTTGATAGAAGGATTGGCAAGATTATTTAGAGATGATGTATGAAAGTTGCATAGGTTGTCTGAGAGTGTGGTGTTAGATCAAGGACTGCAGTTTGCAGTAGAGTTAATGAAGGAGTTGAATCAAATATTGTAGATTGAGACAAGACTATTGACAGCAATTCATTCACAAATAGATGGTCAGACAGAACACATGAAATCAGAAGTTAGAACAGTATCTCCAATTCTTTGTAGACTATAGACAAAAGAATTGGCCAGAATGGCTAGCTTCAGCAGAATTCATAGTTAACAACAAAGTACATTCAGCAACAAAAGTATCTCTATTTATAGCAAATTATAGTAGAGAGTTGAGAATAGAAGCAGACATAAGAAAAAATGGAAAAATGGAAAAAGCAACAGAGTTTGTGAAAAATAAAGAAAAAACAGGAGGAAGCCAGAGTAGTATTAGGAAAAGCACAAGTAGAGATAAAGCAACAGCTAAACAAAAGAAGGGAAAAAGCCAAAGGGTGGAAAAAAGAAGACAAAGTGATGTTGAGTACAAAGGATTTGGTGTTCAAAGAAAGATCAGTAAAGAAACTAGTGAACCAGTATGTGGGTCCATTTTTCATCAACAAGGTAGTATCTACTAATGTGGTCAAGTTACAACTGCCAACTTTAATGAGAATTTACCTAGTTGTAAATATCAGTTAGATAGTATGGTACAAAGAATAAGTAGAGGAGCAAAGGTAGAAGAGGTGAAACTAGTACAAGTTAAAGGAGTTGAAGAGTAGGAGGTGAAAAAAATATTAAAAGAAAATAGAGGGGATAGTGAAGTACTTAGTATGATAGAAGGGGTTTACAGCAGAATATGATTCTTGGAAAAGAGAGAAAGATTTAGAAAATGTAAAAAATATAGTAGTAGAATTTGAAGGGAGGTTAAGTGCAAAAGTAAAACAGCAGAAAAAACTGGACATGGTAGAAGAAAGAGATTTCAGAAGAGATAAATTACCAGGAAAGTACATAGCAAAGATGTTATATAGGTGGAATGATAGAAAATTTGAAGAGGAGTATTTAAAGAAGTTGGAGAGGAGATGGTGAAAATGGAAGTCAGTTTTTCCAGAGAAGAAACCTTGAAGGAGGGGGTAATGTCAGAGTTGAAAACAGTAGACTTCAATTCTTTTCTTTTCTTTTATTATTTTTATTTTTATTTTTATTTATTTTTCATTTTGTAACCTAGGGTTAGGGTTAGTGTGATATTACATGTCAATATTACAAAATGGTCACATTATATGACTTGGTGTCATCTATCAGTCACATTATAGAAAGTTCTGGAACAAAATAATATCATATAGCATGTTTGATACATGTTGGCCTTATGAATAATGTATGGCTCTTTAGGATAGGCCAATGAAACTGTAGTATGGATCAGTAGTCTAGCATATATAAAGTAGCTAGTTTTGCACTAAGAACTTCATCAAGTTCTTTTATATTTTTCTAATACAAGATTCTTTTATTTTACTAACTCTAAGATTATTGAGTTGTAACACTAAGTCAGTAAGATACAGAACACTTTTGTGATCCATAACACTACTCTTTCTACATTTTTCTCAACTTCTTCTCCTTTGAAGTACCAAAGCTAAAATCCATATAGGGTAATAAAAAGAACACATATTCTGTAAAGTAATTGTTTGTGTGTTGAAGATAATTCCCTAGTTGAATTTTCCTACATCTTTATACTTTAATAGTGGATAAAGCTTTGTAATAATGGATGTTTTGTTGAAATAAGAGTTTCTTGTCAAAAAAAACCTAGATATCTCTATATATCTTTTGGATGGAGTAAAGGACCATGTAAAGGTCTAAGGTTTAAAGAAGACAGATAAATGTTTTTTGTTGATCTCAAAATATAGAAGACTTTCAGTTTGTCATGCCTGATGACCAGGCTGAACTGGTTAAATAAAGATAAGATGATGTTGTAATTACAAAAGATGTTTGTATTTTATTTTTCATAAATCTTTTCCTAAGAAACAAAAAGCCCATTGTCCACAAATGAAGAAATCAAAACTAAAATAGGAGATAAGAGATTTTAGATCTTTTTTTTTGAATATATAAAAAATGTGAACAATATAAAAAGCAGGAAGAATAGGAAAAAGAGCAGTTTCCTGTTCTACATCTATATCAGCTTTAAAGAATGGAGATACAAACTAATTCCAAACATATTAGGTTTGTCTGTTAATTAAATAATTAAAGAAAAAATTTGAAATTTGAGAGTCAAAACCTGCTTTGTATAGAATTTTTAGAAGAAGCTGATAATTTAGAAATGGAAAAAATTAGGCAACATTAAATGCAAGAATGCTTGTGTGAAGGCTCTTAATCTATCCTACTTACATGATATAAGTATCATATATCAGATCTACCCATTTAGAAGATACATCTCCACAGTAATGCTGTCATCTTAATATCTATAAAACAAGCTTGTATTTTATAACAGCCATCCTTCTTACAATATGTCCCCATAGTGATAATGTAACAATCAGGCTATTTAGTCTTTCATAATAGGAATACTCTTATTTGACTCAGTCTTTTATATTAGAGTTCTCCTACCTTACTCCTGTTAGTATCTCACCACTGAAACCTCAATTCATAATGATATACTGAAACCCTGAGTATTTCCTATATGTCTGACTTGTATATAAAACTAGCAGTTATACTATAATTTGCTAGTCTGATAATCAACAAAAATAATTCTTATTGAACTCAATCTCTAATGTTCAATGGCAACATACCAAATCAGCACTCATCTCCATCTTAAACTTCATTTAATCCTCTGATTCTCTGAAGTTGTAACCACATAGTAGATAGACAATGCAACACATAAGCTAAAGCCAAGATTGTTCTACAAGTTTGTATCACTAAGCCAATCCCACAGACTTTTGCCTCCTAGTGTAAACTATGTCTAACAATGAGTTAGAAATATACTGGTATCCATAGTTGATTGTTGTTTAATGTCTCC
>Ga0157358_1001435_pt1 | contig 10458 bp, 15 predicted proteins | sample AttcapACBM2_FD_111484 | JGI IMG/M metagenome (GOLD analysis project Ga0157358, IMG submission 111484) | Fungus gardens microbial communities from leaf cutter ant in Botucatu, State of São Paulo, Brazil - Atta capiguara ACBM2 | ecosystem: Host-associated > Fungi > Mycelium > Unclassified ...
AGTTCCAAAAATAGAAATGGGGTTAGAATGGCCATCCCAAAGTTTGGGCTTGGCCAGTTAAATTCTAAATATGGAATAGAAGACAAATTAAGACTACAAAGCTAATTTACATTTACATTATAAGTGTTTGTACTCTCCACATATATAAAAGATATGTTACTTATACCATTGGCATTATCTTAGTTGTTGAACATCCATCTCTTAGAGATAGTATATGACAGTTGAAAGTTCAGTTCTTCAGTTTGATTAGCCTATAATGGATTGTTGTTTTAAACCTCTATTTTATCTATATATAGAACATAAAAAAGATTCGTATGAGTCAATGATTCTCATGAAAGGTTTAAACTCAATAAATTAGATCTTCCTCTCAGTACATTCATATTGATATCTTTGGAGATAGTATTAATCTTCATTAAGTAATTCATAGCTAAATTGATAAAAAAAAGAATTTATACCTACACTTTCTCTATTAGGTACTACTATACAAGATAGTAGTATGAAAGAGCGAAGCAATAGCCTTGTTTCTCTATATTTATGACTTTACTTAAGTTATGATTTTGATCTAGCTTGTATGATGATTGCCAAACACAGTGATTAGGACTTAATGAATAAGAATAATGAATGAATTCTTAAAGAGATCAGGTTGAATCTAGGAGAGTATAAGCTGATATTATTTCTAACTTTCAACAATCTCAAATAACAGCTATGGAAATAGAAAAAAATCAACTTTTTGGAATGGAGAAGTTCAGATCCCTTTAAATAAGCTTCACTGTCTTACTGTATCATATCTCAGAGCTTTGTATTATCATGGAATCAATCAGTAATATAGCTTACTACAAATTTTGATCTACTAGTCTATCTTACTAGACAAAGCCAACTTTGAAGGTGATCTAGCTGGTACTATCACTGCTTCACTACTATGCAATAAGTATATATAGCAGATAGATATAGGCTTTCAATCATACACTTTAACTATACAGCTTCAACCTATCTTTTATTTCTTATTAATCTCTTAATATTTCTTACTGTGTAATGTTCAATATCTGTTATAATCTTGCCCAAAACATTTATTGCTGCAATGCTATATACATTTTCACTCTGATGCTCAGAAATAATACTATTAAAAACCTAGCCTAGATATTAGTATCTTATCTGGTTGTTATCTACCAGACACTATACAAAACTCTTACATTCAAAATGTTAAGTCAAGTACTGTTTCATATTTTGCAAAATATTGATCTGAATAGCCATCTAGGCATGTATAATAGATTCTTAAGAACCTTACTATATCTATGGAGTAGTTAACTTCTCTATTTTCAAAGATATAAACTAGCCATCCACTTCAATGAGGTCTAGAATAAGCTAGAAGACCAAGAACTCATTGTTGTTCTCTTCTTAGAGCTCAAGACATGTTGTATATAAGTGTAGAAGAGGTCATATTTATAGTCTTGATGAATATAGCAATTTTTTCATGCAGTCCATGGTTGAAGAACTATTTTGCAACATATGACAACAAAGTTCCACTTTTGAAGACAGATTAAAATTATCCACTATATCAATCTTGAACATCTATTTGAGTTATTACCAACCACTACTCTATTTGTTAAAGCTAGTTCTTCTCTGACTATCATTGACCATCTAATATCTTAGTCAGTTAATCTACAAAGCTCAAAATTGTGCTATTCCTGAATATGAGTGTCCACCTTGTTTTTATTCTTCTTAACAAAAGAGAACTCTCTACAAATGAGTAGAAAAATTTATTTTGGTTAAAACTTGTAAATTATACTAGTGTTACAAAATCCCACTGTCCAGTGTTCAGAATGTTGGTTGAGACATGATATCACAAAGTGAACTTTCTATTTCTATTCTGATTTATCTTTTCTTTTTTTATCAATGCTATCATTGGAGCAGATGAACTCAACTATATCTAGTTAACAGTCTGACAGACTACAAGGTGATGCTTGGGCCAGAACTGTATAGTATTTGTTTTTATTTATTTATTCACTTATGAAAGGATTCTAAACTAGAGCAATAATAATATTACAAAATGAACTACTCACTTGTTTGTGATATCTGAGCCTTGGGTGTACTCTCAGAGATTTAGAAGTGATTTAGAAGTTCAATAATAATGACAATGATGATAAAGATTAATATAGATGTCAATGATAAATGATATTATTAAGTCTGAGATCTAATTCTCAAACACAAAGGTATATATACAAAATAGTGATGGTCTGTGTACAAGCTATTTCCATCACATGATTAAAACTCATACCTGATAGGAGCTGTCAGGCTAATTTTAAAAAATAACTAATTATATTATTATATTGATATACTTGTATCTCTATTAATACTTATTACTATGAGATATATTATATATTATTGGAAACTGTTTGATAAACACTTCCTAATGTAAGTTTGATCATACGAATCCATTCAGTCATTCATGAGATATTAGTAAATAAAGCTTTTATAGTTACTGATGACCTGATATCTTAGTTGTTTGTTGTTGCTTTTATACATCCCATATATGTGTAGATAGCCCTTATTTGGAGCTTTTAAGAGCAACTTATTTTGTGAAAATTAGTCTACTAGTTGTGGAAATAAAAGCTGAATAAAGTTTGTGACAAACAAACCTGAGCTGTTTATATATTTTTGTGTTGAACTGAGTACATGTTCCCAATAAGTTATGTACTCTGGCTGAACAAACTAACAATCATCAACATTCAATTAAAACATTTAACATTTTGATATTACTAATATCTACACTACTTTGACAAATAACTTACTATAAGAAGACCTGTGTGTGAAACTCTCAGAGTGAACTTAGACATTTTCCATTTTTCTTTTATTATTTCTTTTCTGATTTTTCTTTTCTTTTATAGTTTATTTCTTATATTCTCTTCTTTGAACTTAGCTGTGAGAGCATAATGTGATATTACATGTGACTGTTACAAATGTCACAAAACATGATAGATGTTACACAAAAGTCATGGTTATACAGTCATGTGACTTGATGGAATATTATAGAAAGTACTAGAAAAACTTAATTATAAGTTTATAGCTTTAGAGTAGATATTAGAATGATTAAGCAAAGTTTGTGGAGTTCTTAAGATATATTGTGGAATCTGCTAATTAAATATAACCTACCTTCAGAAAAACCTAAGAGAACAGGATAAGGTTTTCTAAAAATGGCTACTGTTTTAAATTGTTAAACACAGTTTACATCTTATTATCTAAGATCTATAGTGAGTTCTTGAAAGATAGATAAGCAAGTAGAAGTTATCTAGATACACAGAATATGAATATTGAATAATCTTTGGCTTCAGCTTATTTGCTGTATATTTACTAGCCATACTGGTCATATTTCAGAAATACTACTTAAGATATTGGTTAAGACATAATATTGTAAAGACAACTTCTGTATTTTATTTTATTTTAATTTCTTACAATAATAACTGATTGATTACAATCAGTTAATAGTCTAATAGACTATCTGTTACATCTCATGTTCTAACCTCTTCCACCCTAACCCATGGATAATCACTCACTTTCATCCATACTCCTCAATCTCTTCTGGTATGAATCAAACCTGTTTATTCCACCTCAGATGTCCTTACTAATTCAAGACAACTTTATAGAACTCCATTCCTTAACATCTGAGGATCACAAGTAATCAGAATAACTCGCTTAGCAGTTATATTCCAGATAGCTACTCTAGATATACTAACTAGTATATAATCTGGTAGTTTATATTGTAGAAGTCATCCTGAAAATCAACTAAAACTAGTATCTCTCTTCTAATGTTGGTGTTAGAGGTGAATTGCACTTACTGGATTATCTATAATAATACAAAAGATGGAACAGAAAGAGGACTTAGTGGATCAAGTGGTAGAAGAAGGCCAAAAGTGAGTATTACATAAATAAGATGATCTTGGCTTTAATGGATAATATTACATCTAGCTTATATATTACATGGTTGTAATTTTTAGATGAAGAGAAGTTTGGATAGAAGAGTACAAGTGTGGCACAGTTCAAGTTGATTATCAGACTGAAGAATAATACAGCATAATTACATTCTTAAATATGGAAGTGATAATCTAATAATATTTACTCTGTACATCCTTGAAGTGGCTAGTTATTATGAGGATTATTGTTCTGACTCCATAGGTTGATGAGGAATATAGGGTCAGAGTCTCTGGTCTTCACATTGATAGTAATTGGAGTAGAGTATTATCTATGCTAGTAGCATGGATATTGGAGGATATGTGATAACAGATATTATTTCAAGTTCAGAATATGAGTCTAAGAACAAGACCAGTACCAGCTCCTCTCTTTTACCACTCTATACATTGTTGCCACCCATACCACCACCACCATTACCATTATTTATCAACTTATCTTCCTCTTACAACAACAACAACAATATTATAAGTCAATACAATATTAATCAGTTATTAGAGCAGATAAGAATACAGTAGGAACAAATAGCAACATTGCAGGTAATCATAGTGAGAAAAGAGGGAGTAGCAGCAGAGGAGTCCAACACTAGCCCCAATATAGAAGTGGCTAAACCACCAGTATTCAGTAGGGAAGCAAGTAGAGTAGTGGGGTTTATTACAGCATGCAAATTATTCTTGAGGATGAAGATGAGAGAGATAGCAGTGGAGGAGAAAATTCAGTGGGTACTGTTATATGTACAGTGAGAGTCAGTAGATGTGTGAAAGGAGAATGTATTGGAAGGTCTGAAATCAGGAGAGATAGAACTTGAATTTATAAAAGAGTTTTTGTTAGAATTAAAGAAGGAATTTGGTGAAGGAGATGAGAAGTCAGTCAAAGTGGCTGAACTCAAAAAAGTTGAGCAGGAAAAAAGGATAATGAAGAAGTTTGTCCAAGAATTTAGAAGAAGAGCAGAGGAAAGGGGATATGAAGGGAGAGTGTTAGTGAAAGAATTCAAGAAAGGGATGAATAGGGTGATCAGAAGGAAGTGAATAGGGTGATCAGAAGGAAGTTAATAGAAGTGAAAAGGCCTCTGACAAGTATTGAACAGTAATACAAGCATGCCACTAATTTAGATAGACATTAGAGGAAGAGTAGGAGAGAAGAAGAAAGATTGAGAGAAAGAGAGGAGAGTAGAAATCAGGAACAGAAACAGAGAGTAATAGGAAGCAATCAAGGGGTTCAAGCCACAACTATCTCCATCTCAGGTATGGTCTAGGAAGCAAGAAATATAACAGGTACTAACAAGGCCTGCTTCAATGAAAGAAGTGGAAGGAACCAACATAGTAGTAGTCAGGAACCCCCAGCAAGGACAAGGAGGAAGAGAAGGTAGAATGAGAAAAGATCTCTATGCAATAGATGTAGACAGAGGAAGAAATTGTTATAGTTGTGGAGAATTTAGCCATCTTGTGTGGAATTGTAGGAATTGTGAAATAGTAGGCCAAGAGAGAAGGATAGAGTATAAAAGCAATTGGAACAGTTCAAACAATTTAAAAGAGGAGTAAAGTCTAGAAGTCCTTGACTAGACTCTTGTAATAAATTCCATGTACTAGCTAATAGAATAATACAAGCTGGTATTCTAGACAAAAAGGAACCTAAGAAAGATAGAAAGTTTATTTTGAGAAAGAAAAATACCAAGAAAGAAGAAAAAAAGAAATTAGTGGATGTAAGAAAAATAAAAGAAGAAGAAGCATTAAGAGAAGTAACAGTAAAGATAGAGCTAGAAAGGATAGACAAACAAGAGGGAATAATAGTAGAAACATTGTTGGATAGTAGAGCAACAGAATTAGTGATAAGTTCAGGGTTTGCACAGAAGTAGGAGTTTAAATTAAAGAAAATGGAGAAGTCTATTTATGTGAAGAATATGGATAGAATATTCAATAGAAAGAGGCCAATAGAAAACACTATGGAGGTAGATATTTGTTATCAAGGGTATAGAGAGAGAACAGAGATAGATGTGATTGGTAAACAGAAGTGAAGTGTAATCTTGGGAATACTATGACAAGCTCACCATAACCCTGAGATTGATTGGAAAATAGATAAAGTGAAGATAATAAGATGTCTGGAAGAATATAGAAAGCAGTGAAGACCAAAACAGGAGAAGTTTGGGTAGAAGAAACAAGAAAAAAAGAAAAAGAGAAGCAAGATAATAGAAGTGAAAAAAGTAGTAAAGGAGAGGGAAATTTAGGATAAGGAAAAAGAGACAACTAAATCAGGAGAGGAAGTAAAGAAGTTAGTGCAAGAACATTTCCATAAATAGATCAAGGTGTTTGTAAAGATGATGAGCAAAAGAATGCCAATAAGAAAGATATAGGATTATGCAATGGAACTGAAGGAGAGATTTATACTTAGGAAAGAGAAAATTTATCTCTTGTCCAGAGAAGAAAGAGAGAAAGTAAGAGAATTCATTCAGGAGCAGACAAGAAAGGGATATATATGACTGTCAAAGTCACTATAGATAGTACTGGTATTTTTTTTATAGGAAAGAAGAATAAAAATAAGTGGTAGTGAATAATTATTCTTCACCATTCACTCATTAAAATATCAATAGTCTTGTATCATTCTTTTTTTTCAGATGTTATTAAGAACATTAGGACCAAGAAGGTGTTTATAAAAATAGATTTAAGATGGGAGTATAACAATTTGAAAATAAAAGAGAGAGATGAGTAGAAAGTGGTCTTTTACAACACTAGAAGAGTCATTTGAACCAACAGTCATGTGTTTTGGGTTAACAAATTTTCTGGTCACATTTCAGGCTATGATGAATTAGTTGCTAAAGGACTTGATTAATACAGAGAAAGTTGGAAGTTTCATTAACAATATAATAGTAGAAATAGAAAGTGAGGAGAGACATGATGAATTGGTAAAGAAAATATTAAGAAGGTTGAAGGAAAATGATTTGTACATAAAGTCAAAAAAGTGTAGGTGGAAAGTAAGGGAGATGGATTTTCTAGAAGTGTTGATTGGGCTGAAAGAAATAAAAATAGAGGAAGTGAAAGTGAAAGTGGTATTGGATTGGCTAGCTTCAAAGATGGTTAAAGATGTGCAAAATTTCTTAGGACTAGCAAATTACTATAGGAGATTCATGAAAGGGTTTGCAAAAATAGCAAGGCTATTGCATAAGTTGACAAAGAAAAAGCAGAAATAGGAGTGGAAGATTAGACAGAAAAAGTTATTTAAGGTATTAAAGAAAAGATTCATGATGGAACCAATATTAGTAGCACTGGATCTAGATAGGAAGATAAGGATAGAGATAGATACATCAGATTATACCACAGGAGAAATATTATCAATGAAATGTAGTAATAGATGGTGGAAGCCAGTAGTATATCTCTCCAAGTCTCTCAATGAAACTAAGAGAAATTATGAAATTTATGATAAAGAGATGTTTGTAGTGATCAGGGGATTAGAAAATTGGAGGCATCTATTAGAAGGTGCTAAATTTAAGTTTGAGATCTAGACTGATCATAAAAATTTGGAATATTTCATAAAAGCACAAAATTTAAATCAAAGACAAGCTAAATGGGCTTTATACTTGTCTAGATTTGATTTTACTTTAAAGCATGTACTAGGAGTTAGAATGAGAAAAGCAGGTGAGTTGAATAGGAGACCAGATTGGAAGATTGGAACAGAGAATGATAACAAAAATTAGAAGTTGATAAAAGAAGAATGGATATGAGAAATGACAAAAGTGATGGTGGAAGAACTAGAAGAAGAATTAAAAGAAAAAATAAAAAGGGCAAGAGGAAAAGATAAAGAAGTAGTAAAAGTAATAGAAGAAATAAAGAAGGTAGAAGTAAGGAATCTAAGAAGAGATGAGTATAAGATTAAGGGAGATTCAATATTAAAGAAGGGAAAGATATATATAACAAAGAATGAGGAATTAAGAGTGGAGATAATCTAGTTACATCATGATGTGCTAGTAGCAAGACATAAGATAGATAGAAGACAACAAAGTTAGTAATGAGGAATTACTAGTGGCTGGAAGTTACAAGAGATATTGGAAAATATGTAGAGGGGTATGATTTATGTCAAAGGATGAAAAATAAAACAGAAGTACTAGCAGGGAAGTTAATAATAAACAAAGTATCTGAGAAGGCATGAACATACTTAAGAGTTGGAACAGTACTTAAGGTTCTTTACAAAGTATAGACAGAGTGATTGGCCAGAGTGGTTAGCAATAATAGAGTTTGTAGTAAACAACAAAGTTCATTTAGCAACAAAAGTATCACCATTCATTGCAAGTTATGGGAGAGAATTGAGAATGGGAATGGATATTAGAAGAAAATAAAAAGTGGAGAAAGCAACTGAATTTGTGGAAAAAATAAAGAAGGTTCAGGAAGAAGCAAAGATAATATTGAGGAGAGTGCAAGAAGAAATGAAAAAGCAAGTGGACAGGAGAAGAAGAGAAGTAGAAGAATGGAAGAAGGGAGACAAAGTAATGTCAAGTTCAAAAAATTCAGTATTCAAAAAAAGACTAGTAAAAAAGTTGACAGAATGATATATGGAGCCTTATATAATAGAAGAAGTGGTGTTGAGAAATGCAGTAAAGTTAAAGTTACTGACCTATATGAGGATTCATCTGGTGGTTAATATTAGTAGAGTGGTGAAGTATAGAAAACCAGTGAAGGGGCAGAAAGTAGAAGAACCAAAACCAGTAGAAGTTGATAAAGTAGAAGAATATGAAGTTGAAAAATTCTAAACAAAGGAAAAATACAAGAAGTAATAAAGTATTTGGTGTATTGGATGGGGTTTACAGAAAAAAATGATATCTGGAAGGAAGAGAAAGATTTAGAGAATACAAGAGAAACAGTAGAAGAATTCAAGAGAAGAATAAATATAGAAGTAAGAAGACAAGAGAGTTTAAATAGGCTAAAGAAAAGATTTTAGAAGAGGAGAATTACCAGAGAAGTATATAGCAAAATTGTTATATAGATGGAATGACAGGAAGTTTGAGAAAGAATATCTAAAGAAGTTAGAAAAAAACTGGCAAAAATAGAAGTCAGTTTCTCTGGGAAAAAAATCTTAAAAGGGGGGTAATGTCAGAGTTGTAAATAATGGACTGGACTCTATTATATTTTTCTTTTGGTTTTATTTTCTTTGTCTCATTTTTCTTTATTTTATTTTGAGTTTTTCTTTTCTCTTTTTTTAATTTTGAACTTAGACAAAAGGAGTGGTGTGATATTACATGTAATAGTCACACAAGTAACAAAGTATGACAGAGATGTAACACATGTCACAGTCACAGTCACACAATCATGTGATACAAAGAAGATCATAGAAGATTTAGATGATGTTATATAATATAGCAATAATATATTGACCTTATAGAAAGTATATATACTTTAGAGTAGTATTATGACTTAAGATTCAAGGATTAGAACCAAAAGTTAAATCTTGGATTGGGTTAATCACAAGAGAACTCAATGGAGTTTCTAGTACAAGATATCTACCTTATATACTATACTATACTACTATACCTAGCTTATCCTAAAGACCATGTATAAGTCTTAAGACTAACATGCATTAAGCATATTATATGACATCATTGTCCTAGAGGCTTCTATCATGTTCCATTGTAACCATGTGACCATGTGACCATGACATCATTCTAAACACTAACCTTAAATAAAAGAAAAACAAAATGAAAACAAAATAAGAAAATAAGAAAAAGAAAACTAAAATAAGATAAACTAGTTTGTACTTAGAACTTTATTGAGTTCTTTTGTGTTACTCAATACAAAAGTAGTCTTTTATCCTTACTCAAAGGCTGTTATAACACTGGGGAAGTCTCTTCTCCTACTTAGGATATTGACAAGTCTGCAGAGTTTCTGCATAGAGCCAAAACTTGGAAGCTTAGAAAGTTCCTTCTAGTTATCTTATCTACATCAGTGGTCTGAGAGAGTACCAAATTATTCAACATGTCTTTAGCAGTGAAGATAGTGCCAGAATAGGTAATGAGAGTAAGAGTTGATTTAATATAGATTTTCTAGAAAGAATAGTTAGCAGGACTAGTGATTTTGGAAAGAATAGTACACTTTTGCCTAGTTGCCCTAACACTAAAGTCTATAATGTAATTTATTTTTTAGAATATTTTACTACCTTCTGTATCATATGACTATGGTCATGTGTGTTGTGAAGCACTCCACTTAGTAAGCACATAGTCCTAACTAGGTAGTCGATAGAAAAATTACGTAGTTAGGTTCACCTTCGATAATACAACTTGTTGTTCTTTGTTGCTCTCTTTCAGCTCTCCATAGAAGTATACACCATAGGTAAGTGGTTGCTAGTTGTCCACACTGCACCATGCTGCTGTGCACTCTGTTCCTTCCAACAATGTGCCTCATCATTAAAAGAACAGAAAAATTAGTCAGTTCATAACAATAACAGTGAGCAAGAGAGAATAGAATGGTCTATTTGCATCTAGCTATGATTGTTAAATACATAGGAATTGAATAT
>Ga0157358_1001436_pt1 | contig 10457 bp, 7 predicted proteins | sample AttcapACBM2_FD_111484 | JGI IMG/M metagenome (GOLD analysis project Ga0157358, IMG submission 111484) | Fungus gardens microbial communities from leaf cutter ant in Botucatu, State of São Paulo, Brazil - Atta capiguara ACBM2 | ecosystem: Host-associated > Fungi > Mycelium > Unclassified ...
CTCTTATATTAGAGAAACACAAGAGAACTCGATAGAGAACTCTTCTACAAACTAGTCTACCTTATATAGTCCTACAGATGGTCCGTGCTAAATACTGTGCATCCTACCCTAAACAACCATATGGTATCCATGTTGTATGACATTATTTGTTCTTGAGTCTTCTACTAAATTCTCTCAAGTCTCATGATCTGTCTGGTAACTATGCCATCAGATTGTGACTGATGTGACAGCGTGACCAATCAGCCCTAACCCTAGTTGTTCTAAAAATAGAAAATAGAAAAATAAATCGAAAATAAAAGGAAAATGAAAAGTAAAGTAAAGAAAACCTAAGTCCACTGTTTGTGAACTTGACATGAGAGATATGTTAAGAATGCCAAAAATGTTATTGCTGAAGGAGTGGAAGTGCCTCGTCTTTCTCAATTTAAATCATATCTGAAAATTATAAGTATCCTGTATATTATAGAAAACACTAATATTCTGATCAATGCAGATGTGGTTGAGGAAATCTTGAAGAGAAATCATATTTTCAACAATATTATACTAGTATTAAGATCCCACATAATCAAGGTTTCTCCCAAATCTGATATGGCTATTATTTGGTTCGATATATGGGACATCCAGAGTATTATGGTATGCTGAGACACTAATACTTTTCTTTTTCTTTTATCTGTTTTTCTTGATTTTATATTTATATTTTTCTTTTTTATTGACAATGAAGAGGCACATGACTAAGGTCACATGACATATCACATGATGTGAGGTCATAGGCCTTGAATAGACTAGATTAGGCTAGAGTGGTCTAGATGGATGACATCAAAGAGCATATTACCTATATGGCTACCTCATAGTTATACACATGGTGCACTCATGGACAATATATGGACTTTAGGGTAGAATAAATATTAAGTAGCATGGACCATGTGTAATTTATATAAATAGGATAGCAATTCAGCAGAGACTCCTTGTTGAGTTCTCTTATGATCCCTACTTGATATCCTACTGAGAGATTTATTGTTTGTGTTACTATTGGTCATTGTGACTAGTGGTTGCCACAACACAGAGTGGTAGTAATGCCAAAGGACTCATCAATAGATGCTTCAGTGTAGAAAGCTACATTGCTACAATTAGAGATACCAATATGAACCCTGGAGTATCTTAGTGCAAGAATTACTAGAAATGGGGTCATGCAACCTTTTCTTACAGAATTAAAGGGTCCAAATGCATCAAGTGTAATGGCCTGCATAAGTCTGAACACCACCAACACTTTGTGTGGTGTTACAAAGATAATAGCAAGTCTAATTCTCTCAGGTTAAAAATGAAGCAGGGTGAACTATGCTTCCACATATGTCAGAGTTCAAGATGGTAGACTCTAACTATTTTATTTTTCTTTTCTTTTCTCATTGGTTATTTCCTTTTCATTTTCATTTTTGGGGACTTAGGGTTAGGGTTAACATGATATCATAGTCATGTAGTCACACAGTCACATGTCACATAGAAAAGCATAGAAGGTTCTAGAAGAATGGTGTCATACAGCATGTTTAACACATGTTGACCTTAAGACAAACACATGGCTATTTAGGGTAGGTTAGAAGTAGTTAGCATGAACTATGGAGTTTTAGTATATAAGATAGACAATTATGTACAGATCTCTCTATTAAGTTCTCTTGTATTTAACCCTAATACAAGGTTCTTTTACTTGACCCACTCTAAGGTCTTGTGATTGTAACAACACATTCAAATGTCTCAACTACAAAGATGACCATCAAGCCAACTCTAACCTGTGTCTCTTTTGGAAACATAGGTTCAATCATAAATAGCACTTAAAGAAGTACCAAGAAATTTGTGATACTAGAAAACAGTCAATTTGTTCTGTTGGGAATGGTAACTATTCATGAATATCAAAGGTATTAAGATTTTTTCATGAAACAGAACATGAGAAAGAACAATTCAATTGTAGACATAATCCTCAAAACTCAATATTTATTTGATGTCATCTTCATTTAAGAATTGACATAGGTTACTATTTGTTCTATACCAAGCTCAAAAAGTAAAGAAGGAGAAGAGTAGGTATGTTAGAGTTGTAAATAATAGACTTAGTTTTATTCTATTTTTTCCTTTTCTTTTATGTTCTTTTATTTTATTTTTTGAGTTTTCTTTTCTTTTCTTTATTTTAATATAGGTGTGACTCATGGTCACACAAGTCACAGCCACAGTCACACAAGTCACATGCTCATATGATGCAATAAAATAATGTAAAAGGTTTTAGAGATAATGATGTCATATAGCATGGTTAATACATGTCGACCTTAAGGCAAACACATAGTCATTAGGGTAGGGCTAAAGGAGTATAGCACAGACCATCAGTAGTTTGTATATAAGGTAGATGTCTTGTACTTAGGAACTCTATCAAATTCTCTTGTATTACTCAATATGAGAGTGTGTCTTTTGCTTAAACTCAAAGCTTAAGTTACTATGGTAGGAGTTCCAAATCATTCAAATTGGTTGATCTTTTCTAGAAATTCTTTGGTTGACAATGACTCTCCAAGAGTTGTAACTTATATTAACATTAGGCTATCATATTTTTGTTTTTCACTTCACAAAGATATTTTTTAATTACAGAAATATTTCTCTTGTCTTCTTTTTTAACAACAATTCTGTTTTCTATCCAATAAACATTTATTTGAACTCATCTTAAGCAGCCTTGAAGTATCTCAAGGATACTGAGGTTGACATTCAAAATGTTTTGGTTATAACTGGTGAGTTTAATATTAGAGACAATTTGTAGGATTTAGTGTACCTGCATCATTCTTCTCATAGTGATTTATTGTTTGATATTGCAAACTCCTTTAATTTAGGTCTGTCTGAGCCCATTAACTGAGTTCCTACTAGATATTCTGATAATAGTCAAGATTCAAATTTGGTCCTCAACTTAATGTTCCTATAATTCAGGTCAGAGGAACTAGACAATTACTCAATCCAGCTAGAGTAGCATCTCATCTCAGATCACACCCCACTTAAAATTACCATTCTAATAGTTAAAGAACATATTCAAACCAAAAAGTGAATGATTGTCAAGGACAGTAATAAAGAAAAAATCTTTGTCAATGATCTCATCAAAACTATCAGATCTATTGATATCAGTGATTTATTGGATATCAAATCTCTTGAAAATGTAGTTCTGACTCTCACTCATTCTATAGAAAAAATATGGGAAGAAAACTCAAAGATCGTCAATATCACCAAGTACTCCAAGAGTTAGTGGGATAAAAAGTGTAGTAGAGATCTTGAGAAATATAGGTTAACCAAACATGTCAAAGATTGGAAGTAGTTCAGAGAAATAGTCAAGAGTACCAAATGATCCTTCTTTGACCAAAAAATTCAAGAAATCTCCAACAAAAGAAGAGGTCTATGGGAACTCATGAATTGGGTCAATAAATACAAGCTTCCTGATGTTGAAGCCATCAAGCATAATAGTCATTCATATATAGAAATCAAGGACCTCTAGTTTGCTCTTCACTTGTTGTTTAATACCACTCAAGACCATCAAATCAACATTGGTGTATTAGATGAAATTTCAAACAAACAACTTTCAAAATGGGTTCCTTTCTCTAAAGAGGAATTCATTAGTTCTATTGCTAAATACAACAAATTGACAACTCCAGGACCTGACAAATTATCTTGGAGATACCTCAAGTGTATTGTCAAGGAGAAATCATGTCTGAAGAGTATTATTAACATTGCTGATATGTGTTTTGAGTTAGGTCACTAGCCTTCCCACTTCAAAGTATCCACATCTATTATTATTCCAAAACTCAACAAGGAATTGTATGATTCTCCTAAATCCTTCAGACCAATCATTCTTCTTAACACTATAGGAAAACTCATTAAAAAATTTATAGGTAATAGACTTCAATTTCATTCAATTTTGAATAATTTCATATATCCAAGTCAATTAGGCAGTTTGAAGCAAAGATCAATGTCTGATTTAGGAGTGATGTTACTCTTGCTCACTTCATTTGTTCAGGTTGGATCAAGTATAAAATGACAAGCACTTTAGTCTTTGATATCACTCAGTTCTTTCTCTCTCTAAATCATTGTCTACTCCTCCTTATTCTCAGAAAGACTGGTTTTGACCTTAAGGTCAAATATTTCTTTTCAAACTATTTAGCAGGAAGAAAAACTCAGTATCTCTGGAATAATTTTTCTTCTCTATTTTTCAATGTTGATATTGGATTGAGGCAAGACTCTGCTCTCTCTCCCATTTTATCTACTTTGTATTTAGCTCCTGTTCTTCACATTCTTGAAAAACATCTGAAAACCCTAAAACTCTATTTTATATTTTGCTCATGATAGACTCCTTATAGCCCAGAGCAAATCATTGGCAGTTTTGAATGACTTTCTCTTTTGTAGTCATAGAGTTACCTCTTCTTTTTTGGAGAAATTCAGACTAATATCAGAACATAAAAAGATAGAGGTATTCTATTTTTCCAGATCTAATGGTGTTTTCTACCCTCCTCTTCTCAATCTCTCTGCATTGGGGGTCCTATACTTTGTTCCAGGAGTACATGAAAATACCTGGGATTTATTTTCAACAGAAAACCATCTTTTCAGTCTCACATCAATTACTATGTGAACAAGGCTATTTTGACTGTCAAACATATAAAGATTCTTGGTAATTCAGCTCATGGTCTTATTCCTCATTAAAAATGACTTCTATATAGAAGTTATGTTCTTCCTATTGTTCTTTATGGCTTCCAACTTTGGTATTACAATAAAGCACCATTGTCATATCCTCTTAAGGAACTGAAAATGATGCAAAGAAGAGTGGTGATTTGGATCTTAGGCACTTTTTTAATGTCTCTCTTCTTTTGTATTAGAGCAATTGCAGGCCTCATCCCTATTCATCTGTACCTTTGTAAACTCAATAAAAGAGCTCAGCTTAGAGCTTATTTGCTCTCAGACAATCACATTTTGAGATCATTACTTGAGTCAAGACCTTCACTCAATATTGACTCTTATTGTTTTTTGTTGAATTCACCTACTTTATATCAGCAATTGATAATCAAAGATTCTGTTGTTGACATAGACAATAGGTTCAATGAAGTATTCCCTGTATTTGACTCACTTAACAAAGAGTTTTTCCCTGGTTCTAGAATTGTTAATTCTTTTTCTAATCATTTTTCTTTTCATTCATTTAAAAGATGTAGTAACAAAACCTTCAAATCTTGATTGTAGCAACTTGACAACTTGACTATCATGTTCTCATCAGACTTCTCTCATGCTCTAGTGATTACCAACACCAGTATCAAAAACGATGTAGCTACCTCTATTACTTATATTCATATCTGTAATAAATCTATCATCAAGATAATTCATTACACTGTGAATGTTTTGACCATAGAAGCCAAACTTTTTGCCATCAGGTATGGTATAAATTAAGCCACCAATATCCTAGGTATCTCAAAAATTATCATCATCACTGATTTGCTTCATGCTGCTTAGAGAATTTTTGACTCTTCAGTACATTCATACCAAATCCATACAGCTGCTATTTCTAAAGAACTCAGAAAATTTTTCATTAAAAGTCGTAATAATTCAATCAAATTCTGGGAATGTTCAAGCTGGTGTGACTGGTCACTTCATAAAGCTGTCGATATGGAAACTAAACATCTCTATTCACAACCCTTATATTCATGTAAGTTATCTTAGGACTTTAGTAAAAAAAAGTGAGTGTGATAATATCCTATCCAGCTAGAAAATGACCTTTCAAGCTTCAGACCTAAAGGGACATCATTTTCTTGATCTTTGTGATGAAGACAACAACCTGTTATGGGACACTTTGGATACTAACAATTTTTGTTTTATTTTATTTTATTTTTCTGACTTTATATTAAATTTGTGTTTCTTTTCTTTTCTTTTTCTTTTTTCTTTGGATGATGAAGAAGGCACATGACACTGCAGTCACATGATGTGACATCATAGGCCTAAAACATAGTAGAAGGATCTGGAAGATAACATCAGGGCACATGTATACAATATAGTAGCCTTGAGCAGGAAATGAGACAGACATGAGGTTATAGTATGGATATAAAGGCAGGTGTAATTATTAGTAGCATGGACCATGTGTACTTTGTATATATAGGACTTTAATTTAGCAGAGACTCCTTGTCGAGTTCTTTTGTGAACTTCCCACTTGATATCCCCTTAAGAGATTTACCACTTGTGTAATTATTTGTCTTTGTAATAAGTGGTTGCTACAACACAACTCTCTCAAATCTATATATGTGAAAGGAGGATTATAGCTCAAATATTTTGGGCACTCAAATTCACTGTATATAAGAGCAACTAGAACAATAGTCAATCATATCCCAACTAGCAAGTATAGGCTAAGATTTTTTCCTTGGAAATATTTTAGTTGTCTGTGTAGATCTTATCCCATAGAAACAAGATATTATATTCTGCATGAATGTAGAAGATTTAATGTATATTAAAATCTGAGAAGAGATTTGATAAGTTATTTTGTTTTCTTCTTAGAATTAAGTAGTAATGCATTTTTGTTTGGAAATATAACTATTTAATTGAGTTCACTCTTATTGCAGACTAATTTTCTTTTCTTTTTATTTCTTTTATTTATTTCTACTCTCTTTTGTTTTTGTTTTGTTTTTTTCTTCATGTAGTCTGGCTTTTCTTGTATGTAGTTATGAAGTAGTTACTATGGTCTATCCTCACACCTAGTGTAATAAATTGTTGATTAAAAAAAAAGTGATTCATACTTGCTAGAATTATCTACAAGTAGTATGGAAGACAGAATAGATGACATATTAGGTTAGAAGATGGGATTGAAAGAGGATTAGAAGTAATACTATATGGATAGAGTGATCTTGGCTTTAACAAAAGATATTACACCTAGCCTAACTTGTTGTATAGTTGTATTTTAGAAGAGGAAACTTAAGTATACTCAGAGTGAGTGTGGCACAATTTAAGTTGATTATCAGACTAAAAAACTATATATGGTAGCTATTGTTCTTAAATAAATAAATTTTGATAATATTATTACTGTACATACTCTGAGTTGTTAGGCATTACAGGAATTATTGTTTAGAACTCCATGAAATTGATGAGGAATAAAGAGTTTGGTCCTCAGGTTGATGAATGATTGGAATGAAGTGTGATCTATACTAGAGGAGGATGAAAAGAGTGTAAATGTTAAATGGTATATAACACTTGAATTGGACTTAGACAAGGGATTATAATGTGATGTTATAAAAAGAGAGAAATACTAGAAAGAATAATGTCATGTAATATAGCTATAGTATACTGGTTTTATAGAGAATATATATACTTTAGGGTAGAGTAGTTATAGATGTATACAGACTACAGTTTGTGTTATGTCTTAAGACTTAGAGTTAAAGTCAAAAGAATAAACTTTGGATTAGGTTAATCATAGGAGAACTTGATGGAGTTTCTAGTGCAAAGTTGTCTACCTTATATACTCTACTAAATGGTTTGTACTACTACTGCATTTAGTTTACCCTAAAGACCATGTGTAAACTATGAGGTCAACATATATTAAGCATCTTATATGCCATCATTATTCCAGAATATTCCACCATGTTTTATTGTGACCATGTGACAGTGACAGTGACAGTGACATGTGATATGTAGTATCATACTCTATTCTAACCTAAATAAAATAAAAACAAAAATAAATAGAAAATAAATAGAAAATAGAAAAAGAAAAAGAAAATATAATCTAACATTTACAACTCTGACAGTTTGTAGTATATAAAATAGACTAATCTATACTAGGAACTTGATCAAGTTCTCTTGTGTTATTTAATACAAGAGTTTGTTTTTGTTTACTATTTTTGACTTAAGGTTATCATTAGACCTTAGATTTTTTCATATAATTTAATAAACTACTCAGTTATTCACTTAGTTGAAGTATATCTTGAACGTCTTAGACTTAGTACTAAAGACTAGTTTAAGTGTGTAGTTCTATTTGTGGTGATCTAGAAGTATATCAAAATCTTTTTTTACAAAGACTTATTCAAACTATTGAATATGTAAAGAAATAGTAGTGATATTGAATGAAACCTGATTATAGTAAAAGGTCTAAAAGTAATATTAAGAAGAAGTAGCTACTATATAGAGGTAGAGAGCCAAAGATTCAGAACATAACTGGATTATATAAAAATGATTGTCCAACTTTTTCTAATACCTGTTGGAAGTCTTTAGGATTTGAGATGTATTTTTGTAGTCTTTTACCAAAGTAAGTCTGAGGCCAGATTTATATGCATTCAGAGCATATATCTGATGTTTTTTAGTCTTTTGAATATTTTGACAACTAAAATAGTATATAGGACATTATGTTATAACTACTTCTCTTTTTTACCAGTTTACCTTAAAATTATAATCTTTGAGCTATATGAAGCTAAGGATAAGATCTTGCTTACCCAAGCCAGATACTATGAGCAAGATCTACCCTAAATGTGACTGGTAATAGAGAACAACATTTACTATTTCTTGTTGTGGCAACTACTAACCAAGATGGTCAATAGTTTACTAAGTAGTCTTATGAAGCAAGGGTTTGATGGAGATTATAAGAGAACTTGACAAGAAGTCTCTAATATATTACTATACTATTTATATTGATAATATATAGTCTATGTTATTAATAATTAATCTTATCCTAAAGTATATGTGTTGTTCATAAGTCTATTATACTGTTACTGTTAGAATAACTAGTAGGGTCTATAGAGGCTTGTAAACTTTCACAATCTTCAGGAGAACCTAAGTATTTATTGATATAATACTGGTAAATATACCACTTACCTACAAGAGAACCTAAGAAAACAGAGTAATCTAAGATTCCTGAAAGTGATAAATATTCTATATAACCAAGAATTACATTCTAATCTTCCAGATCAGCTTATTTGAGTAGGAATGATAAAGATAACATAACTAGTGATGTTCTTGATGGAACTATCTAGAATATTAGCTTGAAAAGGAAGAGAAGGTTACTATTAATGACAAATAGAGGGTTGGACTTGGAAGACAGCAGTGAGAAGTAGTGGGGTTGAAGAATGCTGCAGGCTTTCTGGCAGTGTTTGATCTTAAGTTAAGAAAGCAGGTACTATGGGCTTTGTCAGTGGTGTTTGGTCTGAGGTTTTGAATCCTACAGACTTCTGCAGTGGTGTTAAAGATAAAAGCATAAGTCTCCTATATTCTTTTATATTGCTGCAACTCAAAGCAATAGGAATTATATAAAACTTAATGGTTGAAAATTTAGCAGCCCTGATGAACTGCAGAACACCAGAATTCAGTTAGTAAAAGTCTGCTACTCTGTTTAAAGCAAATACCTCCAAGATATATTTCCAAGAATTTTCTTTAAGACCAAAGTCCTTCTATTTGACAAGATATTGGAACTTCCCATGGTACCAATAGTTATCTAGGATCTTCTTGACTTTCTACTTTTCTTGTCCATCTATGAGGATGGGGTTAGGGGTTTTGAATATCTACTGGATATGGGATCTGTAGGTGTGGTAGTTAATTTAATAATATTGAATACTAGGTGGAGTCTTCTCAGTTATAGTAGGAGCTTTAGTTGGTAAGCCATGGGCCCTACTTGCTTCTTTACCATGTAAGGCCCAAGATGCCAATATAATAATTTGGCTAAGGGGCAGGTGGTACACATGTGGGCTATTGCTTGGAGTACTACCATAAAATTTCACCCTTTACTATTATTTGTTCAATGTGATATATAATTCAAGTAGTTACAATTACTCACCTCAGTCATGTTCCATATTCCAGAACTCTCTGAGATGAGTATTCCAGTTATGCTACCTACAACTATAATTACAATTATGTCATAGATATCTACTGTTCTTAAGTGGTTAATAGAGAAATTAAATCAATCAACCATCTAACCAACATTCCCACTAAAATTTTTGGGAATTTAGCAAAAAAAGAAGAATGTGACAACATTATTAGACAATGGCAATTTCAAGTCTCTAAGTTTAAAGGAAGAGGCTTCTTAGAACTCAATGACAATTCTATTGTCTCTTCTTATTCCAAAGGAAGAGCATGGATGAAGCATATTGGACACTCCAGCTCCTTATATACACAAGTCACCAGACTCATCACAAATCATGCACCCATAGGTGATTATCATTATTGTTTCTTTCCTTGAGAAAATGTATGCCCTAAAATGAATACATGCCCTTGTGGACAAACTCAATTAGAGTCTCACAATTATGTTCTCTATGATTGCATAGGGTCATTGGCAATACACTGATTGACATTTATCAATTTCCTGCAAGGTAATCCAGATGCTTTTTGCTTCCAAGATAACATTTCTTAGGTAGCTCACACTTTATTCCTCCTCCCTTTCCCTCCTTTCACCTTCTCTTTAGTCTCCTCTTTCTTATTATTCAAGTAGCTCTATACTACCACGA
>Ga0157358_1001437_pt1 | contig 10455 bp, 13 predicted proteins | sample AttcapACBM2_FD_111484 | JGI IMG/M metagenome (GOLD analysis project Ga0157358, IMG submission 111484) | Fungus gardens microbial communities from leaf cutter ant in Botucatu, State of São Paulo, Brazil - Atta capiguara ACBM2 | ecosystem: Host-associated > Fungi > Mycelium > Unclassified ...
AAAGCCATAATCTCGCTATGTAATGAACTTGGCATAAGAGTTGTTGCTGAAGGCGTTGAAAGCGAAAAACAGCGTTCCTGGTTGATTGAGAACAAATGCGATCTTTTACAAGGATGGTTAACAGGTATGCCCAAAGCTATTCAATAATAGTCATAATTTAGACACGTTATACGTGACCAGACGACGTACCCTTTGATAACTTGTATCACTATCATTAAAAATTTATCGAATAAGCTCATTTTATTGCATTGAAACAAAGCCATTTAAGATAAAACATTCCTACCTTATAAGCTTGATAAGTATTTTTTTGTGGAGGATAATTGATTTGCTAGCTGTTTTGATCAAATTTTTTTACCTCTTTTAGGCGTGTTGATAACACGCCTTTTTTATTGAATAACATTATATATTTTATCATCCTTGCGATTATCAATAAATTTCTTCTAATATGTTCCTGTATTCATTGAAGCAATCTGCTATAAATAATCTGTTATGTTTTGATGCACTACTATAACCGCCCTCGCACTTAAGAAATAGCCCGTGAGAAAATGACCACTTCATAAATGAAAAATAGTTTAGATGGGAAATAAAGCATTAAAAAGTGAAATACTATTATGACCAACGCCTATGCTTAAATTTATTTTTAAAAAGGCTAACATTATAGAAATGTTAGCCCAAGTTTAAAATACTTACCTCTGATAAGCACTTCTACATTTGGTGTCAATAATTTTTAATGTTTGCTAAATTCTGAAACTATTTACTATCAGCTCCAATTGCACGCTTTGCTCTTCCATTGCTTGCGCAGCCGATGAGACTTGTTCTACCAGCGCTGCGTTCTGCTGAGTAGCGCTATCAAGCTGATTTATCGCGAGGTTAACCTGTTCGATACCCATACTCTGCTCGTGGCTGGCAGACATAATTTCGCCCATCAGCGTGTTAACGTTGCTTACACCGTTCATCAGCTCATTCATGGTATGCCCGGCCTGCTCTACCAGTTGACTGCCGGTGTCGATATTTGCCACAGACTCCTCGATCAGCTTTTTTATTTCACGCGCGGAATTTGCTGACCGCTGCGCCAGACTACGCACTTCAGAAGCCACTACAGCAAATCCACGGCCCTGCTCCCCGGCGCGTGCAGCTTCGACCGCGGCATTCAGCGCTAAAATGTTCGTCTGGAAGGCAATACTGTCAATAACGCTTATAATATCCACGACTTTTCGTGAAGAATGGTTAATCGTGACCATAGTGGCGACCACTTGCCGCACCACTTCTGCACCGCGCGTGGCGACCTCGGACGCTCCATCCACCAGTTGATTGGCATGCGTGGCGTTATCAGCGTTCTGACGAACTGTACCAGTCAACTCTTCCATTGAAGCTGCAGTTTGCACTATTGAACTGGCCTGCGATTCAGTGCGTGCAGAAAGATCTGCGTTGCCACTTGCGATCTCGCGAGAGGCGGCAGCGATTGCCATCGCGCTATCCCCCACCTGACGCATCAGTCCCTGTAAATAGCTAATGAACAGATTGAAGTTCTGCGCCACAGCGTTGAATTCAGGACTGTTACTAGCGGGCAGCCGCTGTGTTAAATCGGCACCGCCGGTAGAAAGCGCCTCTATGTTTCTGTTCAGCAGACTGAGGCGTTTCATCATGTTGCGTACAAAGCCCAGCAACACCAACAGCAGAATCACCGCCAACGGAATCTGCACCAGTCCCAGTCGCATCAGCATGCTATGGGTCTGCGCGTCGAGCAGGCTGGAAGGAACATCGCTGGCGAGAAACCACGGACTGCCGGGAATTGCTTGCAGGAACAATGTGTGTTCGCCATCTTCTCCCTGATAAGTGGTTTGGGTCGGCTGGCCGCTCTCGTTCGACAAAAGGCCTTTTAGGGCAGCAGCCATCGTTAAGTGGGTGTCTGAAATGTTTTCCAGCTTAGGCGTACTATGTACCAGCGCCGCATTGCCAACTACTTTGCCATCCGCCTCAACAATCAGCACTCGGCCGTGAATAGCTTCACCCATCTTCTGTGCCAGCTGGTTAAAGAAGCCCAGCGTGACATCAATGGTCGCTACGCCCCAGGCAATACCATTCCGGTAGATAGTCATAGCACAGTTGGTACGTGGCTGTGGGCTGGCAGCATCCTGATAGGCGTTCGCCCATGCACACTGCCCTTTGGTTGCAGCGAGACCGTTCTTATACCAGGGCTGTTCCCAATATTTGTCCGCTTCTTCTGAGTTCCAATAGCTGTTTACCTGCAGCTGGTTACTGTTATTACGTGCAAAGAATGTACTGTCTTTCTCTTTAGCAGGATCGCGACGATTAGGTAGTGGCCAGATACCTCCGCCGAATACGTTACTGTCCTGATACTGGTTAACCAGCGAAGGTAGCAACGTATTAATGGTAGTACTGTCCATCACGCTGGCGGCTTCGGTGATGGCGCGTTGCTGCGCCTGAACCCGGTTCATTTGTTCAACAATGCGACTGGCGAGAGCATTGACCTCAAAATGCACCAGACGGCTTTGATTTTTATTTAAAGGTGGTGCAATAAACAGATTTATCACCAAAATAGTAATGAGCATTAAAATTGTAAAAAAAGCGATAAGCATGATACTAAAACGGGATTCAGTAGTTTTAAACATAAAAATTGCCCTTATCAAATTAGTTAAATGATGCAGTAAATGAACGGCAATTTATGATGAAACTTGAGTGTTTTTGACTAAGAAAAAAAAACGATTTTGATCTTAAAATGCTTACAACAAAAATATAACTATGTTCTTATTTCTATCTTTATGCTCATGTGCATAAATGGCTTTAAGTATTAATTGAGAATTTAAAAAATCGTTACATTTCTGCATTTCGTCCTTTAACTGATAAATAACGTCCATCTATTTTGTTTTTAAAAAAGGAGTCTAGATCTGTTGCTGCACAGAGTCCCTGGTAGATTTTTGGCGGAACGGCAAGCCAGCGGCGGCACCCTCCGCTTCGATACTCTAGCTCCAAAACGCAGGTAGTTGGGTCAAATCCTACTGAAAGGAAAGTTGTAGAAGTCACATAACGACGATTCATAATTAACTCCTTATTAAACATAGCATCACTTAAAATCTTTTAAATCGAGGATATTTACAGTGCAAAAAAAAATCAAATAAAAAAATAGCTTTAACATAAAAAATAATTGTTCTAACCTGTGGGTTACTCCTAGGGTTAAACTCATGCATAATTTAATGCAACCCAACCTTTTTTATTCTAAATATTTTTTTTAACATTGCTCCTAACACTGTTAAAGATGGCAATAGGCTAAATATTTCTTCTTGTAATAAAATCAATTTTTTGTAAAAGATTATGCTGTACGCTATTTTAAATGCTGGTAGATGGCTATGCTGTAATGGCCAATGAAGAGCGGATACTGGCAGCATGACTTCATTAATGCTTCATACAAAGCGAATACAAAGCAACTTATGTGTGGCAAGCCCTGAACAACGTTTTGTATAATATAAAGAATTCCTAATGGCACTAATTAGCATCATTTCTTATTGATTGTATCCAACACCCTGAACGGGAGCAAGTCGATGAAGCAACTGATGTTTTTAATATGTCTAGCATGTTATGCAAAATTAACTATATTTTTCTGCCTTAACAGAAAATTCGGATCTAAGTATATTTTCTTAAGCCGCAAAATGCTGATCCTGATAACTAAAGCTTAGATTATGTAAAAAATTTTTGAGTAATGATCCAAACTGAGACACATATCTAAATTATAGAAAGATTACTAAAAGGGGTACTTTATGCAACAAAGATACTTATACGTCCTGGAGATCAAGTCTCAGATGGAAGTCTTGATAAGCCAGCTTAGCGAAGGGAAGTACAAATCGATTGACACCTACGCAAACAACATCTCTCATTTGAACTTAGTATACTCGAAATTAATTCCTCACATTAATGACAAAGAGTTTCTGGACTGGCTGAATACTCATCATGCTGTTATCTGCAGCGAGATAGCACTGACGGGAAAATTAATCATGATCCTTCAAAACTTCTTTTTTCTATTTTCTGGGTTAGATTAGTTCTTCACGCAGATTAGTTGATATGATTCACCTAGCAAAAGGCTAAGAATGTTAATAATACGTTGGGATTTGAGATACTTTTCTAATTTAGAAAATTCACTTAGCATAAGTTGCATTGTGTAACTCCACTATGTAAATGGGCCGCGTTTGCTTCACGGTCATAGCAGACTTTAACTATTAAGGCTGTGTCCGTAACGATCAAAATGTCGCCCTTCTCTACTCTCCCTGAATTCTTCTGGATTAGTGTAATCCAAGCCTGCCAAAGCCATGAAGTCCCGGCGGGGACGATAACGTTTAGGTGCTTTCTGTCGCTGGTTCTTCAGGGAGCGGGCCAGTTTCAGCTCCCACTGCGCGTGCATGTCCAAAGGAATTGCGCTAGTTCGCTTCGTGCTAAAAGCGGACATTGTTAAAATCAGTCTTTACTTACCAATGAGGTTGCACTTACCAATGTGGCTGCGAAGGTAAATTGCTGATAATAATAAAAAGCCGCCAGAGATTCTCCCTGACGGCTAAGCACGAGCAGTTTGCCAATTTAAACCAGACGGAGTGAGGCTCTGGATAATGAGGTTCCACTATTGCCGCCGCTGATTGCCGCCACTCCGTAAAGCAGACTACTTAGTTCATCAGGTGGCACGTTAAGCTCACCACTCAGCTGAGTAAGATGAATGCCGTTACCCGCCAGAGCGGCCATCATTTTTTCAATAATGAGCGACCTTTCACGCTCAATTCCTCCAGGCTCACCGGTTCGGTACCCCTTTGCCGTTGCATCGCGCATCAGGCTGTTATATTGCCATTCCGTCAGCATGTTCAGATTGCGCATTCTGACAATCAGAGCCATCGCAGAGACTTTCCAGAGCGATTTCAGCTGAATGATTTTGTCGAACGTCGGAAACGCCATTTTAACGGCCATCACGTTTTCCAGAGGCATCAGAAATGCTGACGCAAATGCATCTGCTTCACGCTCAGCATCCTGTCCTTTGACATCACCGTGACGGTGAAGCACCAAGTGAGCCAACTCATGTGCCGCATCAAAGCGGCTGCGTTCACCTGATTTACGTGTGTTGAGAAAAATGTAAGGAACATCATCTTTCCAGAAAGAAAAAGCATCGATACTTGCCGTTTCCTCTGAGAGCCAGAACACCTTAACGCCGTGTTTCTCCAGAAGGTGAACAACGTTAGTTATACTCTTCTTACCGATACCCCAAGCTTCGCGCACCGCCTGTGCGGCTACCTCAGATTCACTTCCACGCAGATTCGGCAGTTCAGGCTGCGGCAGCGTGAAGCGGGTGCGGAAATACTCGCTCAGCATAACTCCTAACGCGCCAGCTCCAATAGCCGCGTGCTGGTCAGCGGCTTTTGTTGAGCGCAAAGAACGGAATGATACCGTCAGTGGATCGATGGCTTCAACGTCATCCCCGAAGAAAAAGGACTCTGGATATTTCAGGGCACTAGCGTATAACTGGACCGTTTCTGGCGTGGGTGCATACAGGCAGTAGTCCTTTTCGTACTCAATTACAATACGGCTGGATAGCCCCATTTTCTCTGCCAGTTCTTTAAGGGTCAGCTTGCGTCTGATCCGCGCCAGCTTAAGCCGGGACGGATTAAAAAGACGTTTGCCCTCATCGACAGGTTTACTCATTTGCTTTCAACGGAAATTGATATGTCATCATTGAAATCCTCATCAGGGAAAATATCCGTGCCTTCAAACGGCAGAGGACTCAAAATAATGCGCTCACTCCAGGCGCTTACGCGGGCAAATCCGTCCTGATTAACCATTCCTACTGGGTAGGACACTTCGCAGCGAACCTCTTTGTCAGCCGCATCATAATAATACAAAACGATATAAGTGCGGGTGCTATCTACTGGCGTGATTTCAGATTTACCTGTATATAACGAATCCGTCTGGAACATATCGACTGTGCCAGGATTATTGTGAACTATCGAACGCGTTGCCTCACCTTTGGCATTTTTGGTTTTCGGTAAACCGTCAGGACGTCCGGTGTGCCTGTCACCCGAGGTTATAATAAGACTAACCCCCTTGACTGAGTTAACGACCATTTCCATTCGCTTGACCACTTCAGTAGACCAGCCATTACCCTTGCGAATCAGTTCACGGCGGGTCGCGGCAACCATCTCGCTCCAGAAACGGAACCCTGCATCCACTGCGGGGTGAAGCTTGCTTGATTTGCTACGCTCGTACAAAGCAGACGCAAGAGCGGCATGAATATCTTTTTCCGAAAAACCCAGTTCATTAAGTACAACATCTGAATCAGCTTCGGTATGTAACATACAATAAGGTATGGGCATGAGGGTTTCTCCACTATTTTCACTTCATGATTTCAACATAATGATTATGACAAAATCAAGAAGTGCATACCGAAAATTCATCATAAGCCTCACCTCTTTTCTTCCTATGAAGCATCCGCCTTTCTGGAAGCAGCAAGCTTAGCGTAAAGGCCTCGCCCTACCCGCCCCTGAATCCCTCTGGAATCGTGTGATCCATGCCTGCCAAAGCCATAAAATCCCGACGGGGACGATGACGTTTAGGTGCTTTCTGTCGCTGACTTTTCAGAGAGCGGGCCAGTTTCATTTCCCACTGAATCTGGTTGTAAGCTGCCCCATCGGCCTCCCAGTAAGTAACAAAATCTGCAAGCCTGGCCTGGTCTGGTGGGCCTGAAAGTTCTATGCCGATTTTTCGCGCTGTGCGGCTCAGTTCTGGCGAGGGCAGCCAGCCCTCGAACATGGCGAACTTTTCAGAGCGGTGCTCTGCCCCCAGCTTGTTCCGGCAAGCCGGTGTGGCTTCACGCAACTGCGCATCCACGGTCTTCATGGCGATCTGAGTTTTGACACGCTCAAGGGCATCTGGCAGAACCGGATTCTTGTGACAAGCCTGAGTGGGCCTGGTTTTGCGCTCAGGCGCTGGAAGTTCTGCAGACGAGCATGTCCCTGGCTTCCCCTTGCTACCGGTCTGCATCTGAGGGTCACTGCACTCGTGAGGCGGAGCCGTGGCAAAGTTATCCACAGATTCAAGATTGCTGCTCACTGTGTGTGTGTTTTTTTTAGGTTCTAATGACTGATTCAGTGACCCGTTTTTGGGATCATTCAAACACCCGTTTTTGGGTACATTCCCGTTTTTGGGAACATTACCATTTTTGGGTTTATTCGCCTTAATGGAATGATCCCCTTTTTGGGTAAATTCAAAATCCAAATTCAGCTTCAGTACACGCACACGTTTGGTGATGCCTTTACGCTCACCGGTATCGCTGAGCAAACCCTGCTGAATCATCTCATTAATCCGTTTACCAATTGTTTTCTTATCGAGACCAGTGTCGTGCATCAACCTTGTAATGCTTGGATAGCAGCAGTGATGTTCGTCAGCACGATCTGCCAGTGAAAGGATAAGTAGTTTTTGAGAGGCCTTTAGGTCAAGATTCCAGGCCCAGTCTGTTGCTGCGCGACTCATTCAGATTTTCCCTTAGATATTAAATAAGCGGAGCGGTGAATGGTTGAGTCTATGAAATTGAGACGGTAGGCAATCTCGACCGTAGGCACATTAAAAAGGGTTATAAAGCTAAGATTTTGAAGAATTCGTCCCAGCTCCGACAATTGGTGTTTGCATATCGTTGCAACACTCATTTTTATAGTCTCCCAAAATTTATTGGCCCAGTTGGTCAATATGCAGATCTTTGAAACATGATTAAGTAACACTTGGCAGGAAGTCAGTGGTGCGTTTCGGGCAACCCGTCTTTTTTGCCTGGGTAATCATCACTGTTGATTTCATGGGGCGTGACCTGCCATCCCGTTGCAGCAGCCCATTTGATAGCTTTGCTGCCTTTAGGCTTGTACTTGCCGCTAATTACCTGACTGACATAGCCTTGGCTGACACCAACTGTGGCAGCGAAATCAGCCTGTTTAATGTGTTTAAGTTTTAGATAGTTACCCAATGTCATAATTGCCCCTCGCAAAAAAATCACTAAATATTAGTGCTACTCATTACCAGAGTCAATAGTTGTAGTATTTGTATTTAATTAGTGCTACGAATAAAATACGTTATGACAAAAAAAAACGTTATCACTGAACAAGACATTCTGGTCTCAAGGCGCTTACGAGAGATTTGGGATGATAAAAAAGAGGAACTTGGCTTAAGCCAAGAGAAGGCGGCTGGCCGCATGGGCTTCAGTACTCAGGCTGCAATAAGTCAATTTTTGAACGGGAGGATAGCGGTCAACAAAGAGAATGTGCTGAAATTTGCCGAACTACTGGATGTATCTCCAGAGGAGATCGATCCTTCTATTGAGCCACTGCTGAAACCGATACGTCTCGCTGAGAGAAAAAAGAACAGCAATTTCGATACCAACGTAAAAAAATACCCTTTGTACACGAATGAGCAGCTATTAGCGATGTACAGCAGCGGGAGACCCGTTACACCCTTTACCTACATCTCTACTATTAAAGAAGCCAGCAATAATTCTTTTTGGTTGAAGGTTTCAGGACATTCAATGACGGCTGCGCAGGGCATAAAACCGAGCTTTCCTGAAGGTGTCTTGATACTTGTTGACCCCGAAGCTGCAGTCACAGTAGGAAGTTTTTGTGTCGCCACGCTTGATAATCATTCAACTCTTACCTTCAAGAAATATGACTTTGACGGTACTACTGGGTATCTGGTGCCATTGAACGCGGCTTACATAGTCGTCGATTGCGACCCGAATACATTCTTAGTAGGCAAAGTTGTCCATGCACAATGGCCAGATGAGCTTTTTGAACCCACTTAACAAGCTGATCTAGATTAACCTTTCTAAGGTACGCAGCAACCTCCTGTACAAACCCATCAAAATTTATTCAAAAAAAATAGTGCAGCTATTGACTCAAAGAATTAGCTGCACTATTTTTTACACAGTGATGTCGTAGCTGCTGCCTTACTCAAAAGATACTTAGCCATCACCAACAAAGAATGAATTTGTTTCGCTGAACGGCGCAGCATATCGTCGGGCGGGGGGAGTGCAGGAGCGCGAGACCCTGAAGTGGCACAACCCACCTTCTTCTCAGCAAACGAGATGGCATTGTTCAGTGCTATTTCTTTTGTTGAAGGAGGTTACATGAAGAAGAAAAGAGTGAAATGTCCGGTCTGCGGCGTTTACTTCGATCCCCGCATACCTTACCAGCATATTAGCGCACACCATGCCCATGCCAGCGACCACGAGCTCTCCCTGATACGGAATGCGCGCCGCCAGTGCTTTGGAAACGCAAAACCCATAAAACAAAAAGCCATCTTTCTCCTTGTGCCGTCATGCAGCACTGTCCGGCGTCTGGGTCCGAAGATAACTGCAGGCTGACAACATAGGCGCCCGTTTGAAGCCTCGTTAGTGTTCAATCAGAAAAATGAATCAGTACAGATTTATAATACGAGTTCAGTGTCTGGCACGACACTGCTCCTTATCAACCATTAGGCCTTGTCCGGGCCATTTTACTGGTCTACTGAGTCTGTTGTCCGCTCCAGTTTTCCCGCCTCGTGCGGGATTTTTTTTGCAAAAAATACCACCGTTGTTTCTATAAGCATCCGGGTCATTCTGACTCTTTCATGTCCCTGAAAATTAACTGAAAAGCAAATCTGCAAAAGGAGAAACCATGCTATACCGCGAAGCTGCAGTGCGTATCAGCCAGACTGCTTTAATGCTATCACGTGAACTCAGTACTTCCGTTGGTCAGATGTTTGATTACCATCGCGATGGAAAAGTTAACGAAGAGCAGGCTGCAGAATATATGAAGAAAGCTGAGGCAGTACTGGATAACATCTACAAAAAACTACTGCTTCCCATTGTTGCGGAATATCCGGATTTACAACCTCAATGCTGTTGCTGTGAAACCGATGAATGTGAACAGGATTATAAAAAATCTGAAGACTAATAAGTGTTACAGATTATTCAGACTAACAGAGAACGTAACCAAAGCCGCTCATTGCGGCTTTTCAGTTTTATGAATCCCGGGAGATAACCATGAGTAATAAATCTTCACCTCCGCTACTTACCCGTAAACAAATGCAACGCCTGGCACTTCTCCATGTTCATTCGTATTTAAATGCCTGTCACTGCCGGAGCCGCAGTGATGTGCTTCAGGCTCTGGATAACTGGAAAAACACAGGCGATGAACTGGCTAAGTTCATCAAAAAAATACGCGTATCGGCGTCATCAGTGAGCCCGGTACAGAAGACCTTTAATGTGTAGTTGCTTTAACTTCGCTCTAAAGAGCATTAATGCAAACGGGAAATTGTATATGCAAAATCGTGAAGCCGCAGTATATGTCACAGACACACTTTTAAGCGTAGCGAAAACTCTATTTTCATCCATCCATGAGATTGAATCCCTGAAGCAGGAGGGAAAAGTCAGCGAGAGAGAAGCCAGTG
>Ga0157358_1001439_pt1 | contig 10444 bp, 10 predicted proteins | sample AttcapACBM2_FD_111484 | JGI IMG/M metagenome (GOLD analysis project Ga0157358, IMG submission 111484) | Fungus gardens microbial communities from leaf cutter ant in Botucatu, State of São Paulo, Brazil - Atta capiguara ACBM2 | ecosystem: Host-associated > Fungi > Mycelium > Unclassified ...
AAGTGGAAAGTAAGAGAAGTGGGATTTTTAGGAGTAGTAATTGGACCAGAAGGGATAAAGATGGAAAAGGTGAAGGTGAAAGGTGTACTGGACTGGCCAAGACCAAAATGTGTCAAGGACATGCAAAAGTTTTTAGGATTGGTGAACTACTATTGTCGATTCATTCAGGGTTTTATATCCATAGCTAGGCCTTTGCACAATATAATAAGGAAGGATCAGAAATGGGAGTGGACAGAAAGACAAGAAGAAGTATTTAAGAAGTTAAAAGAAAAATTCACAAAAGAACCGGTGTTAGCAGCACTAGACTTAGATAAAAAAAAATGAGAATAGAAGTTGATGCATCAGACTATGCTATAGGAGAGATGTTATCAATGAAGTGTGAAGATAGTAGGTAGAGGCCAGTAGTCTTCCTCTCAAAGTCTCTAAACAAAACTGAGAGAAACTATGAGATTTATGACAAAGAGATGCTGGCAATTATCAGAGACTTAGAAAACTAGAGATATTTGCTGAAAGGTGCATGTTTCAAGTTTGAGATCTGGACAGATCACAAAAATTTGGAGTACTTTATGAAAGTACAGAAATTGAATTGTAGACAGGCCTGATAGGCATTATATCTATCGAGATTTGATTTTACTTTAAAGCACATCCCAGGAACAAAAATGGGAAAGGCAAATAAACTAAGTAGGAGACCAGATTGGAAAGTAGGAGTAGAAAAGGACAATGATAATCAAGTATTTATTAAAGACAAGTGGATCTGTAGTTTACAAGAAGTAGTAATAGAAGGACCAGAAGTAGATATAATAGAAAAAATAAAAAAGGCTAGGAGTAAGGACAAGAAAGTAGTTAAAGTAGTAGAAGAGATGAAAAAGACAAGAGTAAAAGTAATAAAAAAGGATGAATGGCAGGTAGAAGGAGATTTGGTGTTGAAAGAAGAAAAGGTGTATATGCTGAAAGATGAAGAGTTGAGAGCCGAGATAATCCAGATACATCATGATGTGCTAGCAGCAAGACATGAAAGTTGATGGAAGACAATGGAACTGGTCACAAGGAATTATTCGTGGCCAGGAGTAACAAGAGATATAGGAAGGTACATAGAAGAGTGTGACATGTGTCAATGGATGAAGAATAGGATGGAGGAAATAGCAGGAAAGTTAAAGTTGAGCAAAGTACTAGAAAAGCCATGGACTCATCTAATAGTGGACTTTATCATAAAGTTACTGATAGTAGCCAGGAAGGATGTGATCCTGGTAGTCTGTAATAGGTTGTCAAAGATGATGTATTTTGTGGCAACTACAGAAGGGACATTAGCAGAAGGATTGGCAAGATTGTTTAGAGATAATGTGTGGAAGTTACATAGGTTGCCAGAAAGTGTAGTATCAGACAGAGAGCACCAGTTTGTAGCGGAGTTGATGAAGGAGTTAAATAGGATGCTAGAAATACAGACAAGGTTGTTGACAGCATTCCACCCATAGACAGATAGGCAGATAGAGCAAATAAACCAGGAACTCAAGCAGTATCTTAGGTTCTTTGTAGAGCATAGACAGAAAAATTGGCCAGAGTGGTTGGCATCAGCAGAGTTTGCAGTAAACAACAAGGTATATATGACAACAAAGGTTTTGCCTTTCAGGGCAAATTACAGAAGAGAGCTAAGAATAGGAGGTGACATAAGGAGGAAGGGAAAAGTAGAAAAAGCAATGGAGCTTGTGGAAAGGATGAAGCAAGTACAAGAAGAGGTAGGAGCAGCACTAAAGAAAGCACAAGAGGACATGAAGAGGCAGGCAGATAAGAGAAAAAGAGAGAGCAAAAATTGGAGAAGAGGGGATAAAGTATCATTGAGTACAAAGGACTTGATGTTCAAGGAGAGACCAGCAAAGAAACTAGTGGACCAATATGTAGGTCTATATACCATTGAAGAGGTGGTATCCACCAATGCAGTCAAATTATGACTGCCAATCTCAATGAGAATTTACCCAGTTATGAATGTCAGTCAGATAGTACAATACAAAGAGTAAGTAGAGGGACAGGAAAGGAAGGAAGCAAAACCAATTGAAGTCAAAGGAGTCAAAGAGTGGAAAGTAGAAAAAATTTTAAACAAAAGAAAAATAAGAGGAGTAGAAAAGTATTTAGTACAATGGAAGGGGTTTATAGCAGAATATGATACATGGGAAAGAGAGGAAGATCTAGGAAATGCAAGGGAAGCAGTGGGGAAATTTGAGGAAAGAATGAGTGCTAAAATCAAAAGACAAGAAAAGTTAGATAGGATGGAAGAAAATGACTTTAGGAGGAGGGAGTTACCAGGAAAATATACAGTGAAGACGTTATATGGGTGGGATAATGGAAAGTTTGAGGAAGTTGGAGAGAAACTGGTGAAAATGGAAGTCAGTTTCTCTGGAAGAGAAACCTTGAAGGGGGGTAATGTCAAAGTTGAGAGCAGTGAACTTTATTTATTCTCCTTTTCTTTTCTATTTTCATTCTTTCTTTAATTTAGGTTTCTTTTTTTCTATTCTTAGAACTTAGGAGAGGATTAGAGTGACAGTCACATCACATGACATGGTCACAGTAATGATCACAAATCACATGACTCACAGAAAGACATAGAAGGTTTAGGAAAAGTAACATCATAACATGTATTTTATACATGTTAATCTTAAGGCAAACATATGGCTGTTTAGGGTAGGCTAAAAGTAGTTTGCACAGACCATAAGGTTTTGGTATATAAGATAGACAATACTGTACAGAGCTCTCTATTGAATTTTTCTATGTAAACCCTATACAAGGTTCTTTCTTTTGACCAACTCTAAAATCTTAAGTTTGTAACACTCTGGTGTTTAACAATGACACATCAAATCAGCACTCACTTCCATCTTGGACTTTCTCTTATAATCTGAAGTTGTGACCATGTGGCAGATAGATGGTACAGTACATAAGCTGAAGCCAAGGTTGTTCCACAAGTCTGCACATTTCTGAGTCTATTCTGTGGACTTCCACCCCAGTGTGAACCATGCCTGACAGTATTAATGTACATTAGTACTCTTAGATGTTCATGATCATTAAGCAATAGTCTAGAAAAAATTAACTAGTCTAAATGATTTCTACAAGATTCTTACATTATAAGACTACTTAGTATACTATTGACCATCTTGGTTAGTAGTTGTTACAATAGTAGGGTTGACTTGGAAATATAGTAAGTATGAAAACTCTATACAATGAGCTTGATAATACAGACTTTCCAGAATAATCTTAACTTTAACTTATGTGCTGTGCCATCTATCTATTACATGGTTATAACTTTAGAAGATAGTTCAAAGTTCAAAGAGAATGAGTACTGATATAGTATATCACTGTTAAATACTGGAGATTGAGTTCACTTAAATACTCAATTATTAGACTAACAAACTATAATGTAACTACTAGTTCTATAAATCATGGGAGATACTCAGAGGTTTCAGAGTACAACTCTAAGCAGAGATTTCAGTAATAAGATACTGAAAAAGAACAATAGGGGAACTCTATTATAAAAGGCCAAGTTAAATAGAAGTATCTCTGTTATGGAAGACTGAGTACTTGAAGGGTTTGGAATAATTGTATTATTACTACAGAAATGTGTTACAAGAAGTATGGCTATTATAATGGATAGGCTTTTGTTAGAATTGAAGAAAACATTACTATTATGGAGGATAGTCTTTAAAACAGGTGGACTTGGCATATGACAAAGATAATAAATGCTAATATTACCCAATTCTCTTCTAATAGGCAATTTCTAGCTATAAAGAGGATATCTGAGAATACCATTAAATTATGGAGTCTAGAATATAGAAAGAAGACTTGACAATTTCCACATATTTCCAATTATATTCTATTACTTTAGTTTTCATCAATGAGTAACACTTTGATTGCTGTATTTAGAATATATAACCATATTTATGTTTGGCAATTGAATATACAAGAGATAATATATTTTAGTATTGATACTGAAAATATTTCTCTAACTGTTATTTGTTCACTCTCTATCAGCTATATGTTTATCTTATAAAATAACAAAGCCAAGATATATAAGATCTCTATGCTTAGCTCATATATGATTTTTGGGACAGAGCTCACTTTAAAGATAATGAGTATTTGTTCATTATACAATAGTTACAGGATTTTGGTAGAAAGTGGTGGTAAAGTTGTGTTAGAAGTGGTTTATACTTGAGAGAAAAAGACTGTGAGGTTAGTCAGAGTAAAAACTTATCAAATTCCATAAGGTTGTAGTTTTTCCAGAATAACTTTAGTTTTAGCTTATATACTGTTTTATTTGTGTACTACTGGGTTACAATTTCAGAAGTTGGAATAAAGTCCACAAAGAGAGTACTGATGAGAATAAGTGTGTTGACTTAATACTAGACAGTTAATAGTATAGAAACTATGGTTGATTATCAGACTAGAGAAGTATAGAGTATCTACTAGTTTTAAATATATAAGAAAGTATCTAAAACACTTGAAACTTAAGTGGTACAATTACCACATAGTTATACAGTTATATACATCAAGTAAGGTTAGTATCTGAGTTCAGCTCCAAATTAATCAAGTTGAACTATAAAAAAACATGAATAGGAACAGGATTTTAAATAGAAGTAAACTATAAGAGAAGTAAACTGTAAGAAAACCCAACTTTTCAGATGATCTCATTCATATAAACAAAGCTCTCTAACACTGAATTCTGCAGGCTTTCTTATAGACTTTCTCACTCTCAGCCAAACTCTGTGTATACTAGCATACTTTTTTACCCTCAGCTCAAGCTTAGGCTAGCTTCTACTAGTTGTCATCAGATACTTTTTGGGTAATGTTCTAAATACTTCTACCTAGGTTTTTAGCTATTTGTGTGCCATTATTCTAGTGGTTAGCTCAACATTGTTCTGCTAAATTGTAACAAACAATAGAATATTTAGAACTGTACCTTCCTTTGGAAAACCTTATCCTATTCTCTTAGGTTTTCCTCAAGATGGATTATACTTAATTAGTAGTCTTCCCATGATAGTCTTCACAATATATACTTAGATTCTCCTAAAGTTGTAATCTTTACTATATCACTATGGTTTTTGCCTAATTGCCCTAACAAGTTTCCTCTCTTTGTTATTTCTTTGTTTGTTAAACAGAGTTCACATCTTAGTATACTAGTAGTAAATCCTCAGAATATGAATAAGTAGTATACTCTATCTAAAATGTATAGAATGTGAATGTCAAATGACTTTTAGCTTCAGCTTATATATTATATCTCTACTAGCTAGACTAGTTGTATATTTTGGAAGTCATACTTAGAAAGCTGGAAAGAAATCCACCAGGAGGTAAAGAGATGTATTATTACTAATACCAGAAGTGAGTGCTAGTTTTAGTTGATTTTCAGAATAAAGATTTATAGTGTAACTATCAGACTTATATACCAAGTACTTTATTTAAGGGTGGTTATCTAAAAAATTGGGACTATAATTAAGTTACCCTAGTTTTATGTGATTCTTAGATGGAGGGATAGAAATCCATGAAGTTGTTAGGGGATTCAGCAAGGATATCTAAGGAGTAATTAACATGAAATAAACAGGGTTAATTTGTACTGGAAAAAGTTTGTGAGTGTGGATAAGAAGAGAGGTATTATTAATAGGTTGGAATGGATATGAGATATGACTAGATTAGAATGAAACTAGATTAGGATATGACATTGTTGAGGAATAACATATTAATTTTTCAGGGAATTACTATGTACAAAGATTTGTTATAGTATGCCTACTCTGAACATTGAACAAAACCTGCTTCTTTGTCATTATTCTCTTTGTTCTCATCCTCTGATTCTTTCTTTATACTTTTATTCTTCATCTTTTACTCTGATCTATAGTTCTTTGTGAGGTGTCTCACTTTGTAATATTTGTAACACTTCCTTATCTCTTTTTTCTTTGGCTTTCTACAATCCTTTGCAATATGTCCATAGATAATGTAGTTGAAGTATCTAGGCTTCCTATCTTTGTTGTGGTTATCCTTGGCTTTCCCAATGTCCATAGGTAATTCTCTTTCTTTATAAGTAATGCTTAATCCTGTTTTGTAGTCTTGTTTGTCTTCTATAGATTTATATCCTTGTCTAATCAATATAATTGCTGTCTTCCATTCTTTAAGAAATGTTGGGTCTGCTATAGATGGATATTCCAATATTATCATGATAATATTACTTCTAACATTTTTCTTCTACAAGAATATAGTATATATGTTGTTAGTTTCAGTCTTTATATCTAGTGTCTCAAATTTAATTACAGAATTAGCAATGTACTTCTTTTTTTGTTTGAATATCTCAATCTTTTTTTTTTGGCATCTACTAGTTTACTCTTATCACTAAATGCTGTCTTGATGTATTTTACAAAATTATCTCAATCTTAGGTATTGTTATAATCTTCAATCTAGTCAATCTTCTTCTGAGTATAAGTACCAGCTGTGTCTCCTCTAAGTTAGACTAATATCACAGTGATTTTGTTGTCTGTTACTATAATCCTGTTACTCTTAAAAGAAAATTGCATGCTCCTCCATCAATCTTCAAATTTCATCTGGTCTCTATTAAACTATCCTAGATCTAGGACCATACTCTTTAGTGTTGCTGTCTCTAATGCTGTTTTTACTAGTGTTATCAGTATCTGTGCTCTTGACATGTTGCTTGATGCTATCTCTATTATTTTTAGGCATGGTTCATACCTTCAACCAAGATTCATAGTAAACTCTTAAAAGTCAGATGAGTAGTAAATTATCTGGGATATAATCTTTGGCTTCAGCTTATATACTGTGCCTTTACTCATTTCACTGGTTTGATATTTTAGAATTTACACTTAGAGAAGTAGAGAAAATTATTCTACTCAAAAAGGTAGAAAGATATGCTAGGTATGTTATCTATATACTAAGTACTCTGTCTAAGATAGTATCTAAGAAATGGAAACTGTAAGTAAGTAATCCTAATTCTGGATATTTCTTGGATGAAGAATTGGGAATTTATAAAGCTACTAAAAAGTCTAGCAAGAATGTTCAAAAATTTATCAATGTAGAATAGGCAAGGTTAATCTGTACTAGAAGAGAATTAGAAGTACAAATAAAATAAGAAAGTATGTGTTATTTGTGGGTTAGAATAGATGTGACTATATTGGGATATAATATTGTTTTAGTTTCTTCTGAGACATTTTCTTTAGTAATTCTCAATGATCTCAATATTTCTTTAAGTACCTCAATACTAGTAGCTTCATGCTTAGTTCTATCTATCTTGTCTGTTTAGTGACCTAACCACAGTAATATTTCAAATGTTATAATCTTAAGCTTGGCTTAGATTGTAACTTAGACAAAGACTTGAGTAAGAAAAGAGAAAATAATTAATTAGTAAAGTATAAGAATACAGGATTGTATCTATAGCTATATATACCTACTAACTATAAGAGATAAAAGAAAATAACTATCTCAGAGGGTTTTAGAATATAGAATATGACTCTATTTACCCACTACATTCATATCTATGAATAATAGGAGTAGCTCAACATCATCCAAACTTGAAAAGTCAAGTTTTTATAAATCAAACAATAAGTAGTTTCAAACATTTTGACAGAGTGAGAATTATATTTTTACTCTTTCTAAAATATGTCTTATTTGATTGGGAAGAGTCATGTTCTAAAGATGGATTAGCTATCATCAACATTCTTATTAAATTATCATACCAAGAATATCAGAATGACAATATTCACAGTATATAATAATATTCCACATTGCTTTAATTAATCTTTGTTTTTCTTTAGGTAACTATAGAGACAACAAGATATTAGCAAATGAGAACAAATTTTAAAACAAGTTGTATACTATTTCTATCTAATCTATAAATAATGGCTAGAATTCTTCTAGAGTGTTCTCAAATCTTTCAATGACTTCTGATGGTAGTCTTAAGCCTTTGTACCAATCAAATATATATTTGTACAAAATATCATAAAAATCTTGTTCTATAACATTAGACATTTTCTAAGAGAAAAATTTTCATCTGGAAATACATAAAGTAATTCTCATAGTTTTGAGATTTTCTCATCTACTAATTATGTTCATAGAAAGAAATGTTATGAAGAATGAATAATGTACCCCACAAGATCCTATTCATTGCATACAGTATCTTAGTAGTCAAAGCAGCATAGTAATAATCACATGATTCTTAAGCCATTATTCTCTTGGTCTTGTCTAGTCAAATGAGAACTCCATATAAGATATATGATGAAAGGAGATATACACAGATTCAGGAAATAGCTCTTTACAATTTCTTTTCTTCACAGGTATAAATGTGAGAACTAAGCAGAACTTTGACAAGAGATATTTAAATTCATCTAGAGTAAGACCTAGAATGTTAGATGGTGTATACAAGATAGCCCTAGATATAGTGTAGTGGATCAGGAGTGATTTATGAACAATAGAAAGATGACATTCAAAGAAAATGTGATTTATAATTATTTTATAGAATAAATTAAGTTTGATGATGATATTGTCAAGACAACAGAAAGTGGGCTTAGTTTTTATTATTTTCTTTCTCATTTTTATTTTTCTTTTGATTTATTTTTCATCTTTTCTATTTTTAGAAATCTGGGGTTAGGGTTAGAAGTGATCAATCACATCAGTCACATTTGATGATGTGGTCACAACATTGATCACAGGACTTGAGAGAAAGTTATAGAAGGTTTTAGAACAAGTGATGTCATATAATATAGATACCATATGTTGACCTCATGTACTACACATGGTTGTTTAGGGTAGGGTACACAGTAGTTAGCATGGACCATTGGTAGTAGTATATAAGGTAGACTAGTTTGTAAAGAGATCTCTATTGAGTTCTCTTGCATTACTCAATACAAGAGTTGTTCTATTGTTCAACCCTAAGGACCTTAGTTTATAACATTAGAACTCAATACCTATTCCTGGAACTGCTTAACACTAGCCTTTTCTACACTTACTCTCTCATTATCCTCGACCAAAGGACAACACCGCCTTTTAGTCAAGAAGAATAGCCAGACCCTAGACATAAAGGGTATACCAACTAGTAGGGGAAATACTAGTCGTTGATTTGTACCAAAGCCCACTGGTACAGGTGAATGTAACACCTTTTGTAGACCAGATACATACTTTCTTCATCTATCAGCTCTGTGCTACATCTCCCCTTGTGAGGTGTCTATGTAGGAGAACAGCAGGTGTTCTTAAGACCTTGCTTAGAGTAGAACATTCTCCTTAGGACAAAATCACATACACTTTTCTTAGGGCAGTAGTCGGTAGACTAAGTAGTCAGTAAATGGTATAGGCAGGACAAGAAGAGGGCCTGCTACTACCTACTGAGAATTCTGTCATTATCAGAGTATGAATCGGAGAGCAAATCCAGCACAGGATCTGCACTCCCTTTATACAATTCATCACTACCTACACTACCTACACTACCACTACCATCATTATCAATATCTCCTATCGATTCCCCACCCCTTATATCAACAACATGAGTCATATGGACTTTTAAGCAATAATTCAACAGCAGCAAGAGCAGTTGGCAGTGATGCAGGTGCAAATACAGGCCCTGCTAGCAGAAGGAGCCAGGGGAGGTAATAGAGAAGGAGAAAGAGGAAGCAGAGAAGTAAGAAGAGAGGGAGGAATCGAGGTAGCAAAGGCTCAGATCTTTGATGGCACATTGTCAAAGGTCGCAGGATTTATAATGACATGCAAACTATATATTAGAATAAGGATGAGAGAGGAACCAGTAGAAGGGCAAGTGCAGTGGATTTTGTCATATGTGTAAGGAGGAACAGCAGATGTCTGGAAAGAAAATGTTATAGAGGAGTTAGAAGCAGGGGAATTGGAATATGAGACTGTGGAAGAATTTTTAATAAGTTTGAGAAAGGAATTCGGTAGAGGAGAGGAGGAGTCGGTAAAAGTAGCAGAGCTAAGAAAGTTGGAGCAGGGAGAAAAGACAATGAAGGAGTTCATACAAGAGTTTGAAAGAGTAGCCAGAGGAAGTGGGTACGAAGGAAGGCTGTCATATGCAAGTCCACCTGTCTGGAAATAACGTTCTCATTGTTATAAGACGAGTATGTGGACAGACTTCAGGTAAGATTAGGGTTAGAACAGAAATAGGACAGTAGTATTATTATTAGTCTACAACAGGAAAAGAGCATGTGACCTGGAAGTCATGTGAGATGATGTCATAGGCCTAGAGCAGTCTAGAAGAGTCTATGAGGCTAGAAGAGCCTAGATGATGATGTCAGGGAGCATGTACACTACATTGCTACCACATGTAGAACACATGGACGTTAGGGCAGGATGCACAGTCTTGCACAGTCACTGCGGAGTAAACATGAGGTAGACACATTGTTGTAGCATGGACCACCTGTAACTTATATAAATAGGGTAGCAATACAGCAAGGGCTCCTTGTCG
>Ga0157358_1001441_pt1 | contig 10438 bp, 5 predicted proteins | sample AttcapACBM2_FD_111484 | JGI IMG/M metagenome (GOLD analysis project Ga0157358, IMG submission 111484) | Fungus gardens microbial communities from leaf cutter ant in Botucatu, State of São Paulo, Brazil - Atta capiguara ACBM2 | ecosystem: Host-associated > Fungi > Mycelium > Unclassified ...
ATAGTTATACTGCAGATATTTCTGTTTTCAGGTTATTGTATAATTCATCAAAATTTATAGTGAATTCTCAGAGTATAGGATAAAGTGATGTTTTACTCCAGATGTACTCTAATGCTCAGATAGCACTCTTTGAAAAAATGGTGATACCTTAGTAGGAGTGCTTAGTATGTTATTGTATGCAAACTCTACCAGTGGGAGAAGGTCCAACCAGTTATCCTATTAGTAATTACAGTAGACTCAGAGGTACTGCTTTAGTATTTAGTTAGTATGTTCTATTTGACTATCTTTCTTGCATAGTACCTAGACATGAAGTAAAGTCACATATTGAGAACAGTTCCTAGAGTCTAGAAAAAGTTTAAGACAAATTCTGATCCATAGTTAGAAGTGACATAGGATGGAATACTATGCTTGGAGAATATATAGAGCACAAACATTTTGGCTAGTTCATATGAGGTAATGATGTCTACTATTGGAACAAATATGGTTTGTTTGGAGAGTTGATCAATAATGACAGAGATAAAGCAGAAAAAAGGTTAAGCTAGGATGCAACAAGAACTATGCAATACTAGTTCTTAACTATGTACTAAAGAATTTAAAGGAGACATTATCAGCATTAGAAATCAATAGAAGATTTCAAAACAATAAAGAGAATGATTAGAACATATAAAACCCTCAAAAAGACTCTCATGAATATAAAAGAATAAAGTAGAAAAGACATTAAAAGGAATATACAAGTATTATCTACTCATGAATGCTTTCCCTAGCTAATACTTCTAAACAGTCTCCAACAATTCTGTCCATCCTAGATGATGCACCACAAAGGTACCTCTCAAGTTAAACCTTATGACTGAAGATACCAACTGATACTTATCTTGCTAGTCTTTTCTAGACTGCTAGAACTCTCCAAAACTCATTTGAAAGTGATAACAAATACCAATAATGCTCACTCAATAAAATAAAAGTTAAACTGCTCTCAAGTAGAAGTATTTAGATAGAGGTCCTCTCTCTTACTCCTCTCTACTTGTGGCTTATATATTATTCTAAAAATACAAAGGATAAAACTAGAGAATGGAAATCAAAACAATAATAAAGCTCTCTAAAGTCTCAAGAGCATATGGTCATTTCTTCACCTGCAACCCAATCTTGATCCAATAATTAATCTCTACTTACTAAAACCTAGTTTATTCTCCTATTCTTATCACCATGGCTACTTTTTCCCATTCCTCTATTCTGGACTCTACTAGGTTCTGGTCTAATGTATTTCTGCCTTATTCAACCTTCTTGTTACAACTTAAAGATCTTAGAGCTAATCAATGAATAAAACCTTGTATTAGGGTTAATACAAGAGAACTCAATAAAGAAATCTATACAGGATCATCTACCTTATATACCTCAGACTAATTGTCTGTGCACTACTACTTTAGCCTACCCTAAATGACCATATGTCTGCCTTGAGGCCATTATATGTATAACACCTGGTATAATGTCATTCCTTTTAGAATCTTTTACCATCTTTCATTATAACACATGATCATGTACCAGTATAACCATGACCTGTGACATCCCTCCCTAGCCCTAGTTCTCAAAATAGAATAGACTGAAAGGAACAGAAAAGAAAAGAAAAGAGACAAAAAATAAAATAGAGTCCAATCTTTGTGTTTCTAGTACTTCTGAACATTTGTTATTTAGTAAAGGGCTCCTATAAGTGCACATTCTTCATAACTAGTCATTCTCAAGTGAATAACATTGCTTTTTCTATAGTTCTTTAGAGAATAGTATTATGGCATATCTCTGTTATTACCAAGTGGTTTCTATACATATACAAGTTGGAGCACTAGATAGCTAGGCATTTCATAATACTCTGCTAAGTCTGTTCTAATAGGCTCCAAGTTTGAAGTCTGGTTTGTTTAATGGCTACCACACCATTTCTCTTGTTGGTATCCACTTGAGAGAGCCTAAAGTGACATCTATGAGTGTAAGGTCTTCTTACTAATGCCTTCAATGAGGTCCTATATGCTTAAAAACCTTATAAGATTACTTTTTTTTCACAGAAAAGCATTTTCTAATATAACAATAATAACCAGGATTGTATTACATCCAGATAAAGAGAGGAGTTTCCTGATGAAGTCCATGAAGGTTGAGTTCCAGAGTCATTTGGAATTAGGAGTTATTTAAGTGATCTATAGGATTTATGATATTGCAATTTGGATCTCATACAGGTAACACAGGAGTTACAGAAACTTTTGATATCTGCATATAAGGATGGCCAAGTATAACCACAATGGATGAGCTCTGGTGTTTTATTTTGTCTGAAATGTCCTGTGAGAATATGGCTGTGATATAATACTACAGGATGCATATGCAGAGATTATTTGCCAACAGTATATAGATTTTCCTGTCTTTGAGAAGGAGTCTAGAGGTATCTAGTAACCAATAATCTGTTAGGTAGTAGAGGTGTTCTTGGAGTGCTTCATCTTATGTGATTGCAGATAGAATATTGTCATATGGTCTATAATAATGGTAGCTTGGTATTTTAGTATGCTTGGACTTGAACATTTTCTTTTCTTTTTATCTATTTTTCTTGATTTAATATTTCTTTTGTTTTTGTTTTTCTTGGATAATGAAGAGACATGTGACCACAATCATATGATGTAATGTTATAAGTTCAAAATATAGTAAAAGATACTAGAACAATGATGTCAAGAAACATGTTTATCTTATAGTAATAGTATGGTAGACCCATAAACAATATATATACTTTAGGGTAGGACTATATATCATATAAATAGGGTAGCAGTTTATCAGAGACTCATTTTTGAGTTTTTTTATGATTTCCATAAGATACTTTCCTTTAAGTTTATTTTAGTGACACTATTGGTCTTTGTGACTAGTGGTTGCCACAACACTTGGAGGAATAAAGAAACTAGGGCAGTGGCTCAGAGGAATATTATAAGTTGACTATGGATAAATATATGGCACAAGCTTTGAGGGTTGACAAAGTTGTAGGCTGCACTTTCTTCTTTCAGATAAAAATCTTCTCTTTGGGTAATAGCATTGGCTTTGAATCCTAAATATCCCAGATGGAAGCAAATGATGAGGTTGAACTGGGAGAGAAATTCAAACTATTTTGCTTGATAGTAAGAGAGAATTTTGGTGGTGGAGAAGTATTCCAGATTGATTTTGAGGTCATAAGGATGATAAGAAGTGAGAACTTCAGCCTTAGTTTTGCTGAAAATGTTAGCAAACTCATGATACTCAGAAGGGATATTGGAAAGATCAGAAGCTTCCACAAATTTTGTGAAGTTAGCCTGAATGTTCAAAGAACAAAGACAGAGTTCAAAATTGTGGGAGCTCATAAGTTTTGATGTATGCAAGAATACTGCAGCATCAATGATAGCGATGTTATGTCACCCAGGATTAGACATGGAAGTCTCAAATGCAGGTATGGAAACTGCAGAGTCTGATGATTGCAGAGAGATTTCTGGAAAGAACAGAGATGCCAATGATGTGTTGGCCACAATGCAAGAAGGAGCAAGATTTTCCTGCAAAGATGGATGGAAGTTTATCAACCTATTTACCTAGTCAATCAGTGGATTATGTCAGGTGAGCTAGTTGTATCCAAGGATAAAAGAGCAGGAAGAATCAAGCAGAGTGACATAGAAGTCCAGATTCATATAATTACTAGTGGAGAAAATTATAGGCAAGTTGGCAATTTCGGAGATAGTGCTGTTTGATGATCCATTAAACAAGTGGAGAGCAACTAGAAGAGTTGCAGATGTCTTCAAGTGGTGAGTATCCACAAATTTAGAGTCTACAAAGCAGTGAGTAGACCTGGAGTCAATGAGAGCACGGAATGGTATTTTATTAAGGTGATCCTGATAAAGGATCAAGAAAGAGGTGAGGAAAACAAAGAGTGAATGAGGATCAGAGAGAGTGGATATGTTAAGTTGAATTGGACTCGTTGCAGCATAGGGAAGTTCAATGTGGCTCTCAGTCTATGTAGAGTCCTGGAGGTCACTCTCTATTTTTCCAAGGGTTTCTCGGAAGTAGCTGCCAGAGGATTAGCAGTTGCTGAAGCACTGTAGCCCTTGGGCATGACCATGGTTTGCTTCTTAGGATAAGAGTCCAACTTGTGGTCTCCTGCACCACAATAGAGGTATAGGTTGTTTTTGAGATGCTTCTTGCACTCATCACTGGTCAACTTGCCATTGCTGGCCAGCTTGGAAGAGAGGTCCACCTATGGAGTATTGGGTTGTTTCTTGGAAGTAGAGGATGGAGATGACTTGGAGGAAGAGTTCTTGGTAGATAGAGCTGCTAGAGATGTATTTGCCTTATTCTAGGAGGCCATGGCAGTACCGGAGGTAGAAGCTTTTCCTTGCTTCCGGAAGTGAGACTCAAGGGCCTCTTTCTCCACCTGCCTTGCACAGTGGCATTTGCAGTCTTGTTCCCAGTAGTGGTGATTGATGATCATTGCTAAAGCATATATATCCTGGAACAAGGTGGGTTTTCCTTATTCCTGGGTAGAGATGGGATCTTGGATCTGATTGGGGAGCCCCTGGTAATAACAATGGCACAGAACACTATTTTCCCAACCTAATTGGGAGGCATAATGCATAAAGTCCATATTATAAGTAGAAATCTTGTTGCCAGGCTTCATGCAAAGATTGTCCAGTATATTGGCTACTTCACCAATAAGGTCTGAGAGACCAAAATGTTAACATAGCTCATCTACAAATAGGTTCCAGTCAGAGAGCCAGTCTTGAAGAATGTCCTGGTCTTCCTAGTTGAGGTCTACCTTAAACTGTCAAGATTGTTGACAGTGGACTTCATTCATTTTTATTTTCTTTCTTTCATTTTATTTTTCTTTGTCTTTTATTTTCTATTTTCTATTTTTAGAACAACTCAGGTTAGGGGGTTATCTGTCACGCTGTCACATCAGTCACAATTTGATGGCATAGTCACAAGACTGATCACAGGACTTAGAAGAATGAAGTAGAAGGTTCTGAAACAAAGTGACATCATACAGCATGGACAACACATGCTAACCTTATGTAATACTCATGGTCATTTAGGATAGGGTGCACAGTAGTTAGCACGGACCATAGGGACTAGTATATAAGGTAGACTACTTTGTACTAGGAACTCTATCGAGTTTTCTTGTGTCACTCCAATACAAGAGTTGTTTCTTGACTTAACACTTTGAGTCTTGAATCATAACATAAACCAGTCCTGGGCTACTTCAGTGAGATAGGTCATTGCAAAGTTGATTTTTGCAATATCTGTGTTGAATTGTGCCAGGTTAGTGCAGAAATATAAGTGACATTGAAACAGAAAATTATTAAGCTTGTCAGGCTCAGTACTGCTGAAGGTGTTGGAGATGTGGGCTTTAGTTTCCCTTGGATTAGTATTGGGACTGGGAGTCTGATTAGAATTAAGTGTGTTAGCAAGTCAGCCAAGTATGTCAGCCAATTGTTCATTAGTATTCTTACTTTAACAGAGTTTTGACTGTGAGCAAGTAGAAGATGTAGATCTATTAGCTGTATTATTATTAGTAATAGGATTAGTAGGAGCATCTTCCCAATTAGGATTGTTGTCCGCAGGAACAATACTTGGACCAGGAACAGGTGAAACTGTTTGGCCAGGTTGAATTGTATTAGAAGGAGATCTCAGAGATGATCAGCCTCTTTGATGAATTCTTCTTGAGTATCATGGAGCATTTGGCGGATAAGCCATCTAGTCACTGAAGCATGAGATCATATTAAAGGGTGTCCCAAGCAGTGAGACTGGAGTTCAAAAGTTATGGCAAGAGGAAGCCATTTGAACTTTGAAGTATGAGATACAAAGTTGAATTGCAGACGGAACTGTGACAGAGGATTAGACACAGTTCATACTGGGATAGAAGTCTACAGAATGGACTTGGAGATAAGCAGACTTGTGGAACAACCTTGGCTTCAGCTTATGTGCTGCGCTATCTGTCTGCCATATGGTCGCAACTTTAGATAATAGAAAGAAGTCTAAGATAGAAGTGAGTGCTGATTGGTGTGTCACTGTTGAACACCAGAGATCGAGTTTAATAAGAATTATCTTCATTAATTATCAGACTAGCAAATTACAGTGTAACTACTAGTCTTATATACAAACGGATAGTATAGGAGATGCTCAGGGTTTCAGTAGTAAAACTCCTATTATCCCAAGTGGAGGTTTCAGTGTTGAGACACTGACAGGGGTAACTCCATCATGGAAGACTGAGTTGAATAGAAGTATCTCTGCTGTGGAAGACAGAATACCTGGATAGTTGCAGCACTGCTATAAGACATGTTGCAAGAAAGGTGGGCTTGTATAATTTGGAGATGATATCACCATGGGGATGTAATTTCTAGACAGGTGGGCTTGCATATGACATCTTCTATGTTAATCAGATCAGTAGAATGGCTTTGTTTGAATAATTGTAAATGAATCATTAGTAGAAATTTGCAAAATCTAAAAAGATTTGTATATCTTTGACTTTATTTGGTTCAGGTCAATTCTGAATTATATTGATTTTATTGGAGGACATAGTTAACCCAGACAGAAACAAAATGTATTCTAAATACTCTATGGAATTGGAGTGGAATTTACACTTCTCAGCTTTTGCATATAGTCTGGCCTTATAAAGTTGGCATAATACTTCTTTTACATGTTCACAATGTTAGGACATGTTATTTAAGTAAATCAAAATATTGTTGAGGTATATAACTATATAAACATCAAGAAGATCTAAGAAAATATCATTCATGAATCATTGAAAAGCTACTAGAGTATTGGTCAGGCTCAAAGGTATTATTGCTCATTGAAATGATCCATATCAAGTTTGGAAAGCTATCTTCCATTCATTGCCTTCCACAATCCACACCAAGTGGTATGCATTCCAGAGATTGATCTTTGTGTAAATGCATGTCTTCTAGAAGAAATCCAGAAGGTCAGATATCAGAAGAAGTGGGTACTTATCTTTCTATATAATATGATTGAGTTCTTGGAAGTTGATGTACAGATGGAGAGATCCATCTTTCCTTTTGACAAATAGTACTGGGGCTTTGTAAGGGGAAAATATCAGTTGTATGAATCCTGTGTTTAGGTTTTCATAAATGAACTCTTTAAGTGCTTCTTGTTCTACTGCTGAGAGTGAATAGATAGTTCTGATGGGTGGCTTTTCTCCATTTTCTAATTTGATTTACAAATTGTAGGAGCAATGGGTGGCTAGGGTCTTTACTTTGGCCTTGCTACAAACTTATGGTACTTGGGTGGAACAGTGGATAAATTGACTAGATCATTGATGATTCTTGCTGCTTTTCCAGCAAGATTATGAAATAAAGTGTAAGATGAAAAGTCATAGAGCCTATCATTTGTACTGCCCAGATGTATGATTGAGCACAAATGATGGTAATATGGGGTCAGAAAAAAAGAGTTCTAGATTTCACATTGGGAGTGTCAGGTAGACCTAGTATGGTTAGGTTTTCTTAGGAGGGTTCAGGTATCAGAATTTTACCTGGGTAGTTTTCTTTTCTTGAAGATAGTCAAAAAGTAATAGAACTCATAGTCCAGTCAATTGAAGGATTATGTTGGGTGAGCCAGTTATATCTGAGTACCAGTAAGTAAGAGAAGTTGAGAGAGGTTACATATATATTTAGGATCATCCAGTGACTAGATGTAAATATAATGGGCAAAGAGACTATTTCAGAGATGATGTTATTTGACAATCTGTTGAATAGTTTTAGTTTTACAAGTATTGTTGGAGAAGTTGGAATATTATATTTTCATATGAATGTAGTATTAACAAAGTAGTGGGTGGATTCTGAGTTAACCAAGACATGAAAAGTCAGGTTTTGGATGTGGTCTGGTTTGTAGACCAATAGAAACATGAGTTTCAGGGTAAGTGAGTTTAGATCAGAGAGAATAGCAGTATTGAGACAGATTGGGCTCTTTGCACAAATAAGATTACTACAGTCCACAATCTATATGGAGATTGTAAAGCTACTTTGTAGTTTCCCAACTGTGTAGCTAGAATAGTTTCTGGCATAGAGAGAGTAGCCTCTATATATCTAGCCTGAAGGCTGGTATTGCTGGAAGGGTAATGTAGATAGACTTCAACTTGGTAGCTCTATTCCCCATAGTACAGACACAGATTGTTGTTGAAGTATCTATTCTACTCTTTGAATGTCAGTTTCCCATCACTTCTCAGCTTCTCAAAGTTGTCACTCCAAAAATTAATGAGTCTTCTACCCAGGTTTTTTTGTTAGTGATCTAAAAGTTCAAGCCAGAGAAAGCAGATGTGAAATTCTAATTGTGGTTGTATTTCCTCTTTTTTTTTCCAATGTTAGTTGTTAATAATAATGGCTGGGGAGTACATTAGTTGGAAAAAGATTGGTTTATCCTCTTCTCACATATATATGGGATTCTGGATCTGGTTCAGAAGATCTTGGTAATAGTAGTAATACAACATGTTATCTCTCCATTCTAGCTAGAACAAATATTTTATGAAGTTAATATTGTATGTGGCTATTTTATCACCAGTTTTCATTCTTAAGTTGTCTAGAGTTATGGCTATATTTCTGATGGTGTCAGATAATCTGAAGTTTTGACATAGTTCTTTTATAAATAACATCTAATTCTGAAGTTAGTCCTAATATATTTTTTAATCTTTCTGGTCCAATTCAATCTTAAACCAGCTTTACATGACTCCAGTTAGGTAAGTTATTGTTAAATTGACTTTGATAGCATTTGTACTAAACTGTCCAGGATTTGCATGAAAATGAAGTTAGTACTAGAAAATAAAACTATTCAGTTTTTCTGAATTCATGCCATCAAAGATATTTAGCATCCAGATTCTTACTACAGGTGGAGTAGAGTTCATTGTCAGGATTAGGTTGGCTACAAGTTTTAAGAGAACCTCAGCTAGGAGGTCTGTTGATTAGAAAGGTTGTTGGAAAGTTGTAATTTCCAGAGGTAGTAGAGATTCTTCTGTTTCTGGTATATTGATCCAGTTGGAATCATTATTGGCTGGAACAGCTTCTGGAGTATTTAGTATAATTTTTGGAATCATTTTGAGAGACCAGAGGATTAAGATTATCCCCATTAGTTGCCTAAAGCATTAGGGTGGAATAGCTATGTGAGCAAACTGTTGACTCAGTTGATGCATAGATAAGAGTTCAGAGAAGAAAATAGAGTTATAGTAGAAAAATGCTATTCTGTTGTCAAGTTAAGGATTGAATTCTTTTAAAAAGGTTGGATTGTAATAGTGGCTATTTAGTCTGATTATACTGTTAGATATAATTCATACTCACTGATTTTATTTGTGATAATAGTATGGAAAACAGAGTTCAGAAGGGAATTTCAATAAGAATAAACTTTAGAATGGATGTGGGCAGAGTACTATGTAGATAGGTCAATCTTGGCTTCAACAGATGTTATTGCATCTAATCTATATGTCACATAGTTAGAATTTCAGATAATAAGAGTTTAAATAGGAGTACAAGTATGGCATAGTTCAAGTAAATAATCAGACTAAGGAAAACAATATATAGTAGATTACATTCTTAAATATGAAACTTGTTGTAACAACCACTGGTCAATGTTATGGAACACTTTGGACACTGACAATCATAGTAGTTTATAATTTCTACTATTCTCTTATATATTCAATAGTTTGAATTAGTATTTACTAAGAAAGACTTTATTACTTTCTCCAACTACTACAAGTGAAATTATACTATTAAACTAGTTTCTGAAGCTAAGCCCAAAATATCCAAGATATACTCTCTGTTCTCTGTAGAGTAATTTAAGCTGGATATATCCATCACTAATGTTATGGGACACTTTGGACACTAACAATTTTTATTTTCTTTTTCTTTTATTTCTCTGATTTCATATGGATTTTGTTTTTCTTTTCTTTTCTTTCTTTCTTTTCTTTTGGATGATGAAGAGGTACATGACACAGTAGTCACATGACATGTCACATGATGTGACATCATAGGCCTAGAATATGGTAGAAAGATTTAGAAGATGATGTCAGAGCACATGTATACAACATGATGGCCTTAAGTAAGATATAAGGTAAACATGAGAACAAAGCATGGACATAAGGGCAGGTTTGATTATTGTTAGCATAGACGACATGTAAAACATATATATAGAACTCTAATTTAGCAGAGACTTCTTGTCGAGTTCTCTTGTGAACTTCCCACATTATATCTACTTAAGAGATTTACTCACTGTGTAGTCATTGTGTTATAGTCTTAAGTCCTTAGAGTAAGACAAAAGAACAACTCTTATATTGAGTAACACAAGAAAACTCAATAGAGTTCCTAGTATCAAGTAGTCTACCTTATATACTACTACTCATGGTCTGTGCTCACTACTATGCACCCTACCCTAAATGACCATGTATATGACATGAGGCCAA
>Ga0157358_1001442_pt1 | contig 10432 bp, 8 predicted proteins | sample AttcapACBM2_FD_111484 | JGI IMG/M metagenome (GOLD analysis project Ga0157358, IMG submission 111484) | Fungus gardens microbial communities from leaf cutter ant in Botucatu, State of São Paulo, Brazil - Atta capiguara ACBM2 | ecosystem: Host-associated > Fungi > Mycelium > Unclassified ...
CTGGAGGTGGGTAACGGTAGTGGCCCGGTGCATCATTTCTACCGCTGGTGGTAGGGCAAAAACCGAGAACAGGGTGAAAAGCGGCATCAGCATCTTGCGTTAAGGCATCACGAGCGGCCGGGTCAGCCACCCTGTTGATTTACATTAAGGCATTACAAGCAGTCGGGCAGTTACCTTGTTGATTTGCGTTAAGACACCTGTCGGAGAGGCCTGCTGACAGCCGCAACGAGGCGTCAGCGTAACAGGATTAATCCTGTTCAAACCACTCGCTGTTTTGTTCTGCAATCGGCGTGATAGAAAAAATCATCTCCTGCAAATGGCGCCGCAGTGCCTGTTCTGCGGCATCAGCGTCTTTTGCCAACAGCGCCTGCAATATTTCTTCATGCTGATGAATTAAGCTTTCCGGCGGCGAAACTTTGCTGAGGGTCAGGAAGCGCACGCGATCCATCGTTGCTTTAATATTTTCTACCGTTTCCCATGCCAGTTCACAGTTAATGCTTTGCGCGATAAGGCGATGAAACGCATCATCCAGCAGTAAAAACGCCTGACTGTCATTGCGCTCCGCGGATAATTTCTGCAGGCGCAAATTATGCTCAAGCAGGGCGAGTGCCTCTGCAGTCGCTTCCGTCGCCGCGCGTCGTATTACCGCTGTTTCAACCGCTTCGCGAATAAAACGGCCGTCAGCAACTCGACGGGCAGAGATCTTACGGACAAAAGTACCGCGTTGCGGCAGAATCTGCACCAGGCCGGCCTCGGCCAGCTTAATAAAGGCTTCCCGAACGGGCTGACGCGAGACGTCAAAACGGGCAGAAACGTCTTTTTCAGAGAGTAAGGCACCCGGCGAAATCACGCAGGTCACAATGTCCTGGCGTAGAAAACGATAGATTTGCTGATTAACGGGTTCGCTGGCGGTAATGATATAGGCAGTAGACATACGGCAATTTTCATTTCAGTAGTGCGTCGTAGAGCCTGACGCCGGAAACAGCCAGTCTAATCAGCCTGCTGCGCCAGCGCCAGTTCTTTTGCCACTCAGCGTCAGCCAACAACCTGCCTGACCGTTTCTTTTGCACCTGCTTTCAATAACAATTGATAGTAATGACTGACCTTTTGGCGGAACAGCGAGTTATCCGGGAGATCGTCACCGAAAACTGCCCGTAGCGAGAGCAGGGCAGCGACGCGTGCATCGCCTTCCTGACTATCGCTTACCCGCTGTGCCAGCTCGTCACGGAGCGGATCGTTAATGACTGTCGTTTTGCCCTGTTCATCCATGCCGCCGACAAAGCGTATCCAGCTCGCCACGCCCAGCGCCAGCAGCGTAAAATCGCTGCCGTTAGCCAGGTGCCAGCGGATACTGTCCAGCCAGCGCTGCGGCAGTTTTTGCGTGCCGTCAGTGGCTATCTGATAGGTACGATGCCTGATCGCCCGGTTGCGATAGCGGGCGATCAGCGAATCCGCATAGGCCGTCAGATCAACATTTTGGGTGCTCAGCGTGGGGGCCTGCTCATCCAGCATCAGGCTGCGTGCGGCCTTAAGATAGTAAGGATCGTCCATGCAGTCGCTGATATGCTCATAACCGGCAAGGTAGCCAAGGTAGGCCAGCAGCGAATGGCTGCCGTTCAGCATGCGCAGTTTCATCTCTTCAAAAGGCAGCACGTCCGCCACCAGCTCCGCGCCCGCTTTCTCCCACTCCGGGCGACCATTGACGAAATTATCCTCAATGACCCACTGGAAAAAAGGTTCGCACTCCACGGCGACCGGATCGGTGCAGCCCAGCTTGCGGCTCAGCTCGTCAAAGGCTTCCTGCGTCATGGCTGGCACAATGCGGTCCACCATCGTTGAAGGAAAGGTAATATGACGGCTGATATAGTCTGCCAGCTCCCGATCCTGCTGCTGCGCCAGCTGCATGATAACATTGCGCGTAACCCGACCATTTTCCGGCATATTATCGCAGGACATGACGCTAAAGGGCGGCAGGCCCAGCGCACGCCGACGTCTGATGGCCGTCAGGATTATCCCCGGAAAAGAAACGGGCTGCTCAGGATCCGCCAGATCGTGCACGATCGAAGGGTGCGTCAGGTTTAGCTCACCGGTGGCGGGCTGATAGCAATAGCCTTTTTCCGTAATGGTGGCAGAAACAATGGCTACGTCAGGCTGGCTCAGCGCGGCGATAATACGCTCAACACCGTCCTCCCGCGCAAAAAGTGCTTCTTTGACTACGCCAATGACGCGAGTGCGTAGCTCGTCAGCGTTTTTTTCCGTCACGCTGTAAAGGCAATCCTGCTGACGCAGCGCGTGGATCAACTCGCCGCTATTAAGCTGACATTCACAATAGCCCCAGTCGCTTTGTTGCTCAGCGGCCAGCCTGTCGGTGCAAACAGCCTGATGAGCGCGATGAAAAGCGCCGAAGCCAAAATGCACGATGCGCGTACGTAGCGCGTTACGATTGTAACGCGGTAAAACCGTGTCTGCGGGTAGCCGATCGATCTGTAGCATGATAAATCCTTATCAACTGGCGCCATGGCGCCATTCAAACGGAAACCTGAGTAGGGGTGCCTTTAGGACTCTTAATAACCAGCAGCACCAACACAGCACCTACGGCGGCAATCACGCCAGCCAGCACAAAAGCGCTGTCAAACTTGCCGGTATGGTGCACGATATAGCCGGTGACCACCGGGCCGATAATGCCAGAGAGGCTGCCGATCAGATGAATGAAGCCGCTGATGCTGCCGACGCGGCTCTTATGCACCACGTCCTGGATAATCGCCCAATAGATCGCACCGGTGATGTAGAGGAAAAAGAGAGAAATCGACATCAGGATAACGGCCGGGTAAACCCCTTTTACCGAGCCGGCGAAAGCGACGCAGAGCGCGGCCGCCAATAGCGACACGACCAGCACAATTTTTCTTGAAAGCAGCAGCTTGCCGGTGACCTTAAAGATTTTATCAGAGATCAATCCGCCCAGCGCCAGCCCAACGAAGCCCACTATCCACGGGATGACCGTGGTCATACTCATGGATTTGATATCCAGGTTGTGCGCCTGTACCAGATAGGCTGGGAACCAGCTCAGGAAGAAGAACAGGATATAGTTGTAGCAGAAAAAGGCGAAGGCGGTCACCAGGATAATCGGCTGGCGCAGATAGTAGCCCAGCCCGTGCGAAGCCTGTGCCAGCTCTTCATCCGGCGTGGTTTGCTCCGCTTTAAGACTGGCAATCAGCTCCCGCTCTTTCGCGCTGACGAGGCGGCTTTTTAACGGATTATCTGCGGCGATAAAGAACCACGCTACCATCCAGACAATACCGATAGAACAGATAATCATAAACGCCGGACGCCAGCCGAAGGCCAGCGCCAGGTAGCCGATAATCGGGCCAGCCACCGCGCCGCCCAGTGGGGAGCCGGCGCTGAGGAAACCCATCGCGGTTGCCGCCTGTTTTTTAGGGAACCAGCCGTTGATGGCTTTGTTGGCCGAGGCGCAGATCGGCCCTTCAGCCATCCCAAACAGTACCCGCAGGATCAGCATTGACCAAAAGCCGGTAGCCAGCGCGGTAAAGCCGCAAAACAGCGACCACAGCCCGACGGCGATGCCCAGCACCAGCGTCGGGCCATATTTATCGGTGGCCAGACCGCCCACAAAGTTGAAAATGGCATAGCCGAAGAAAAAACTGCCGAAAATCAGGCCGAACTGCTCGGCGTTCAGCAGCAGATCTTTTTCGATCATCGGGACGGTAAGCGAGAGCGCTACCCGATCGAGATAGTTGATCATGTAAACCAGAAACAGCAGGAGTACAAGCGTCCAGCGGAGATGCTTAAACATAAAAAATCCTTGTTTCTTATAGGATTAAAAATCTCTTCACGACCGGGGAAGCCTGATAAAGAGCAGCTTGCCCCCTACCCAATACGACCCTGACCGCTAAGCCCGGTGTTCGTTAACTGACTTTAAGGATAACTTTGCAGCAGCGGCGCGGATCTTTTTCAAACAGCGTCATGGCTTCTTCCACCTTGCCCAGCGGCAGATAATGCGTGACCAGCTTTTCTGGCTGAATCAGACGCTTTTCCATCCACTCAATGACCTGAGGGAAGCGATGGCTGTTAAGCCGTGAGGTAAACAGGGAAAGCTCTTTGCTGGTCAGGCTCTGCTGCGTCACGGTGCAGGGTTCGCCGGAAAAACCGAGCAGTCCGATGCGCGCTGCGGGTGAAGCCAGCGCCACCGCTTCCGCCAGGATGGCAGGATGACAGGCGGCATCGATAATCAGCGTGGGCTTCACCCCTTCCAGCTGGGCAGCCAGCGGGATCTCGCTGTTATCCAGCACGGTATCTGCCCCGTTTTCTTTTGCCATCGCCAGCCTTTCCGGCAGCCTGTCCGCCACAATGACGTTACGCACGTTAAATACACCTTTCAGCGCCTGGATGGCGGTCAGCCCCATTGGACCCGCACCGAAAATCAGCGCGACGTCGTTGGGGTCAGGCTTCAGGAAGGCACAGATATTGGCGGCAATAGTAAAAGGCTCGATCAGGCTGGCGAGCTTATCGGGGATCGACGACGGTACCCTGTAAGCGTTGCGGGCCGGTACCACGGCATATTCGCTAAATCCCCCCTCGCGGTGGACGCCAATGACCTGCAGCTCACTACAAACATTGGGGCGGCCAATGGAACAGGGATAGCAATGGCCGCAGCTGACAACCGGATCGACCGCTACACGTTCGCCAATGCGGGAAGCATCTACGCCTGCACCTGTCGCCTCGATCACGCCAAAAAACTCATGGCCAATAACGCGCGGATAGCGGGCGAAAGGATTATGGCCGTGCCAGATATGCACGTCCGATCCGCAGATGCTGGCATAGGCAATTTTTACCCGCACTTCGCCCTCGTCTGGTATCGGTAAGGCACGTTCCTCAATCACCAGTTCGCCTGGTTTAGCAATCACGACGCTTTTCATCTTCTCTTCCTTACCAGTTCCATAACGTGCCGTCTTCAAGACGAGCTACCGGCAGACAGGCCGGTTCGTAGGGATATTTCGCCGCCAGCTTTTCGTCGAACTCAATGCCCAGGCCAGGCTTATCGCCAGGATGCATATAGCCGTCTTCAAAGGTCCAGCTGTGCTGGAAAACTTCCATCATCTGCGCGGAATAGCCCATATATTCCTGTACGCCAAAATTAGGTACCCAAAGGTCGAAATGCAGCGCGGCCGCCATGCAGATTGGTGACAGATCGGACGGCCCGTGCGAGCCGGTACGGACCTGATAAAGCGAGGCGAAATCGGCAATGCGGCGCATGCCGGTAATGCCGCCCGCGTGGGTGATGGTGGTGCGGATATAATCGATCAGCTGCTCCTCAATCAGCTGCTTGCAGTCCCAGATGCTGTTGAAGACTTCGCCCACCGCAATCGGCGTGACGGTATGCTGACGGATCAAACGGAAGCATTCCTGATTTTCGGCGGGCGTAGGATCTTCCATCCAGAACAGGCGGTACTCTTCAACACTTTTTCCGAAGCGGGCCGCTTCAATCGGCGTCAGGCGATGGTGCATATCGTGCAGCAAATGCTCGTTAAAGCCGAACTTGTCGCGAATGGCGGCAAACAGTTTGGGCGTAAAATCGAGGTATTTTTCCGTAGACCAGCGTTGCTCTTCCGGCCAGTCGCCTTTAGTGGCAGGCTCATAGGCCAGGCCTTTGCCTTTCGCCATGCCGTAGGTCGTTTTCATCCCCGGCACGCCGCACTGGGCGCGGATGGCCTTAAAGCCCATCTCTTTATGCTTCGCGTAGTCGTCCATGACTTCATCAATGCTGTGACCGGTAGTGTGGCAGTAAACCATCACGCCCTCGCGCGATGCACCGCCCAGCAGTTGATAAACCGGCATATTGGCTGCTTTACCTTTGATGTCCCACAGCGCCTGATCCACTGCGGAAATCGCAGACATGGTTACCGGGCCGCGGCGCCAGTAGGCCCCTTTATAGAAATATTGCCAGATGTCTTCGATCTGGTGCGCATTGCGTCCTATCAGCTGCGGACAAACATGATCTTTCAGATAGGAGGCCACCGGCAGTTCGCGGCCGTTTAAAGTGGCGTCACCGATGCCGGTCAATCCTTGATCCGTGGTGATCTTAACCGTCACGAAGTTCCTGCCGGGGCAGGTCACAAAGACTTCCGCTTTTACAATTTTCATTCTGGTCATCCTGGTAAAGAGATAGAGAGAAAATACGATCTGATGTACTACCATACAAGTTGGTTGCTGAAAATGTCTGACATTGATCACATTTGCGTAACATTAAGCAAAGCGGTCAGGCTTTTTGCTGCCAGTTATGAAGCTCTGCGCCTCTTTTAGCCGGTGCGGTTTCCGGCAGGCGAGAAATTCCCCAAATCGAGATAAGACCTAACACCACAACATAACCGGCCAGACCGTAATAGTGCCCCCCGGTCATCTGCAGTATTTTGACCGCCGTTAGCCCCAGAATGCCGCCGCCTATCAACGAACCGGTTTGCCAGATAAGCGCAATACCGCTACAGCGAATATGGGTAGGAAAAAGCTCGGGGAACCACGAAGCCTGGGGCGCATAGCACATGCTGTGGCCCAGCGTCAGCACGACAATCATTGCCAGCTGCGAAAGCCAGAACACGTCCTGGCTCATGGCGATAAAGAACGGGAAAATGCTCAGCGTCAGCAGCAGCGCGCCTGCCAGATAAACCGGCCTGCGGCCGATACGATCGGAAAGCCGGCCCATCAGAGGAATAGCGATCAATTCCAGGAGGATCGCTACGATCATCGTCTCCATCATCGTAGTGGCGCTGAGCTGATTGCTTTTTCCCCAGGCCAGAATAATGACGGTAAAAAGGCCAAACGAGCAGGCTTCAATCAGCTTGGCGGCGACGCCGCAGCAGATAATACCGGGATAGTTGCGCAGGACTTCGACAACGGGACGGGATTCGGCGGCTTTCGTTTCCCGGATGCTGGCAAAAACCGGCGACTCGTCAATACTCAGGCGAATAAACATGCCGACAATCACCAGCAGGGCGCTGAGCAAGAAAGGAATGCGCCAGCCCCAGCTCATCATCTCCTCGGCGGAGAGCAGCGCGGTCAGCACGGCAAAAAGCGCCATCGGCAATAAAAAACCGACCGGAGCGCCAATCTGTACCCAGCTGGCAAAATAGCCGCGGCGGTGAGGCTCGGCATATTCTGCGGTCATTAACACGGCGCCAGCCTGCTCGCCGCCCACGCCAAATCCCTGAATGATACGGATCACAATGAGCAACGTGGGTGCCCAGAAGCCGATTTTTTCATAAGTAGGCAGCAGGCCAATGCAAAATGTCCCCAGGCCAACCATTAAAATGGTGATCACCAGCGCTTTTTTTCGCCCCACCTTATCGCCGATATGACCGAAAACGATACCGCCTAAAGGCCGGGCAAAAAAGCCCACGGCGTAGGTGGCAAAGGCGGCCAGCGTACCGATAAGAGGATCGCTGGAAGGGAAAAAAAGATGGCCGAAAAAGAGCACGGCGGCGGTGCCATAGGCGAAAAAATCATAGTATTCGGCAGCCGTGCCTATTGCCGACGCGCTGGCAACGCGACGGATCAGATGATGACTATCTTTAGTTATCCCTGCCGCAACGGTTTGTGAGCTGGTCATAATATATCCCTTTTTATGAAAAGAATAACGCTGGTTTGGCCTACTACCATACAAGATCCGCGCTGAGTTTCCGCTATCGGCATCACATTATCAGGGTTCAGTTTTCATTGCCGAAGCGGCAAAGAGGCCTTAACAGAGGAAAGGAGACGGGCAGCGCAACAGGCTAAATTTAATGCCAAAGCCAGTAGCTTGCAGGACGGCGGCAGCGGGCAGACCAGCGCAGCGGAAATATAAACAGGGCCGGGCGGCCCTGGGTGATTTAAGCCAGAAGTTCGCAGGAAGGCGGCAGGCGACAGGCCAGTGCGGCGGGCAAAATCTCAATACGAAAAGTGGTGCCGCGTAGCGGTTCGCCATCAAGATTAAAGGTCATTTCATTCGGCGCGGTGATTTCCAGCCACGGCAGCGAGGCGCGAACGAGATTCGGATTTTCATCATCGCCACCGGTCAGGGAGTTAAATAGCGTGGGTAAAATTTCTTTCGAGGTCACAACGGTCAGTTCCAGTCTGCCGTCGTTGATCAGGGCGGTCGGACAAAGTCGTTGACCCCCGCCCGCCTGACGTCCGTTGCCGATACCTATAACCAGCGCGTCTCCCTGCCAGCTGAAATCCGGTCCACTCAATGTACAACTGTCCGCCTTAAGCGTATCCATACGCAACAGCCCATGAATCAGGTAGGAGACGCCACCCAGCGCCGATTTCAGTTTTTCTGGCGTTTCGGTAGTAATCCGCGTACCGAAACCGCCGGTCGCCATATTGATAAAATAGCGGTCCTGATTGACCCGCGCCAGATCGACAGAGGTGGCCTTACCGACAATCGCCAGCCGCAGCGCGTGCTCCATCTCTTCAGGAATGCCTGCGCTGGTAGCAAAATCATTAGCGGTACCGAGAGGAATAATGCCCAATACTGGCCGGCGCGGCGCATCCACACCCGCCAGTGCGGTAGCGATTTCGTTAATCGTTCCGTCACCGCCGCCCGCGACCACGGTAGCTGCCTGTAATGCTACCGCTTCTTTAACGAAGCGTTCGCCATCACCGTGTTCCCAGGTCACGCGGACTTCAATCGGCACTCCTTCCTCGCGCAGCGTCAGAATAGCTTCGCGCAGCTCTTCATTACCTGCACCTTTGCCGTTAAGGATTACCAGCGTAAGCGATTGTTGGTCCATCTTCTTTTCCTGTCAAAATGGCCTTAGCCACAAGTGCTTCTGTTATAGCACATCCGGTCACCGGTGGAAAAAGCTGCGGGAGAAAAGAAAGGCCCGCTCGGCAAACCGGGCGGGCCAGGAGGTGGTTTTAAAAACTGCTATTTAGAATTGTTCATTCGAGGCCCGTGCATTGTAACCGGAAATAACGGGTCGGAATGTGATGGCATTCTAAAAGTCACGTCAGGAAACTTTCGGCGCCCTATACCGCTTCAGGAAAATTGCGCATCAGCAGCGCGAAAGCAAGGTCGATCGCTTCCGGTACCGGTATCCAGACAAAATGACCGTTGCCCGGCGCGACGCTGGCCGGTTGCCCTTTTTGATTTTCCATCTGCTCCAGGCGGAAATTGACGTTGCCCGCGGGCGTCATCAGCTCCAGGCTGTCGCCCAGGCTGAACTTGTTTTTAACCTCTACCCGCGCCATATCGCCCCGACGTTCGCCGGTAAACTCGCCGACAAACTGCTGGCGCTCGGACGCGGAAAAGCTGCGGTCGTAGGTCTGATAGCTGTCGTGCGTATGACGCCGTAAAAAACCTTCGGTGTAGCCGCGATGGGCCAGACCTTCCAGCGTTTCCAGCAGGGAAGTATCAAAAGGTTTACCTGCCGCGGCATCATCAATGGCGCGACGATAAACCTGTGCAGTACGGGCGCAGTAGTAATGCGATTTAGTGCGGCCTTCAATCTTCAATGAGTGCACACCCATTTTTGTCAGCTGCTCCACGTGTGCCACCGCGCGCAGATCTTTGGAGTTCATAATATAGGTGCCATGTTCATCCTCAAAAGCGGTCATATACTCGCCGGGACGCATGGCTTCCTCAATCATAAAAACTTTATCGGTTGGCTGGCCGACGCCCAGCGTCGGCTCGACGTTTTTCACCGGGATCGGCTGATACTGATGGACGATATTGCCAATTTCATCCTCTTTGCCTTCCTGCATTTTGTATTCCCAGCGGCAAGCATTGGTGCAGGTACCCTGATTGGGATCGCGCTTATTGATATAACCGGAAAGCAGACAGCGGCCGGAATAGGCCATGCAGAGCGCGCCATGTACGAAAATTTCCAGTTCGATTTCCGGTACGCGCTCGCGGATTTCGGCGATTTCTTCCAGCGACAGCTCGCGTGAAAGGATAACGCGCGTCAGCCCCATCTGGTGCCAGAATTTAACCGTGGCCCAGTTGACCGCATTAGCCTGCACGGAAAGATGAACTTCCATCTCCGGGAAAGACTCGCGCACCATCATGATTAACCCGGGATCGGACATAATCAGCGCGTCTGGCTTCATCGCCACGATGGGCGTCAGATCGCGGATAAAGGTTTTCAGCTTGGCGTTATGCGGCGCGATATTCACCACGACGTAGAATCGCTTTCCCTGCGCGTGCGCTTCGCTGATGCCGATAGCCAGATTGTCGTGGTTAAACTCGTTGTTGCGCACGCGCAGACTATAGCGGGGTTGACCGGCGTAGACAGCATCCGCGCCATAGGCAAAGGCGTAGCGCATATTTTTCAGCGAGCCGGCGGGAGAAAGCAGTTCTGGTTTAAACATAGAAGTCTCAATCCTGACATAAGGCCGTATTGACGGCCTTACAAAATGTGCGGGGATTGTAAAAGCTGGCGGC
>Ga0157358_1001443_pt1 | contig 10428 bp, 10 predicted proteins | sample AttcapACBM2_FD_111484 | JGI IMG/M metagenome (GOLD analysis project Ga0157358, IMG submission 111484) | Fungus gardens microbial communities from leaf cutter ant in Botucatu, State of São Paulo, Brazil - Atta capiguara ACBM2 | ecosystem: Host-associated > Fungi > Mycelium > Unclassified ...
AGCCATTCATGTGGTCATTTCCCTATGATAACATCATAACAATTCCTTGTGTTTAATCCTCCCAGTCCATTCTTTGCCACAGCAATGTTATACACGACATTCATCTAGCATCCGAGGAATGCATGCAATGACAACAATTATTCAAGTAATGGCACTTGACAGGATTTGAGAGCATGGATGACAGAGTTGACTTGATCAAGTCTATAGGCTTGATAACAGCATTTGGAGTTTGTGGTTTAAGGAAAATGGGGACTTCACAAGGTTGTCAACAGGCATTGGCAGTATTTGGATATTGGAATTCTGCAAAATGATGGGTTTTTTTATATAAACCTATAACACAGAGCTGATATATGAAAGGTGTAAGTATACTATTGAGTACCATCCAATTCAACAATAAGTACATTGTTATGATCAATACCTCATGTCTAACAGATGGTTGCTTCATGAACAACATGTGTTGGGGTTTGTTCATTTCCACTTTCATTATTCTACTATGCCTCACCTTATCCTCATGTATGATCAGTCAGCACCTCATGTAGTAGTGGAGGCCTCATTGCTTCCTCATTGTTTCCTTACTTCTAATATATGTATTTCTCATGGTCATTAGGTATATATAGCTATAGATACACTCTTGTATCCTTATGCTTTACCAATTGATCCATTCCCCATCCTTACTCAAGTCTTTGCCTAAGTTGCAACCTAAGCCAAGCTAAGATCATAACATATATCTAGATATGGGCCTAAATCTGGTCTATACTGTCTATAACTAGTCTTTCTCTAACCAGTTAGTATATTTATTATATCTAGAGTTTGGAAAGCTTTGTTGACTAAGAGTAGTGTTGGTTCTAGTCAAGAATGAATAAAGAGTAAGTTTGAGAGAGCTCAGTATACAAGAGAACTTAATAAAGTTCCTACTACAACATAGTCTATTTTATATACTACTTGATATTAGCTTGTATACCTTGATCCTAACCATCATGGTACACTTGAACCCTTATTTTTTTTTCCTCTTATCTATTTTTTTATCATTTAATTTCTCTTTTTCTTTTCTTTTTCTTTTATTTCTTGAACAATGAAGATCTATGTGACTGCAGTCATATGATGCATCACATGACATGATGTCATAGATCTATAATATAGAAGAAGAAGCTGGAAGAATGATGTCAAGATGCATGCTAATAGTATGTTTACCTCATAGTGTACATATTGTACACTTATGGCTGATATATGAACATTAGGATAGAGTTATTTATTATTAGCATAGACAATGTGTTAGTAGTATATAGATTGTAAGAATATATTGGGAACTTCTTGTCAAGTTCTCTTGTAATCCCTACAAAACTCTTTGTGACATAAGACTACTTAGTATGCTATTAACTATTTTGATTAGTGATTATCACAACACTAACCTATTCTATAGTATAAGTAAGTTCTTTTAGTAAATTCTACAATATTCTATTTATTACATGACTGTGACATTGTATTACAACTCTGTCACACTTTTGTGACCTATAAATATTATATATAACTCCTTATCATGTTCTTTTAACTAAGTCTAAATAAGAAAAAAGAAAAAGAAAACAAGTTTAAATGTCAGACATGGTTCACACCAGAAGTAAAAGTCTATAGGATTGGCTTGGAGATATTGCAAACTTGTGGAATGATCTTGGCTTCAGCTTATATACTACACTGTCTGACTGTTATATAGTTATAACTTTAGATAAAGGAAAAAAGTCCAAGATAGAAATGAGTACTAATGAATATATCACTGTTAAACACTAGAGATTGAGTTTAATGAGAGTTATCTTTGTTGATTATCAGACTAGTGAATTACAATGTAACTATTAGTCTTATATACAAGTAGATATAGAAGATACTTGGAATTTTAGTGGTTATCTACCTTATATACTACAGACCATGGTCTGTATGCATACTATAACTGTCAGAGTTGAAGATAATGAATATCTATCTCTATTTTATTTCTCTTTTCCTTTTTATTTTTTATTTTCTATTTTTGTTTCTCTTTTTATTATTATTAGGACTAAGAGTTTAATGTGATATCATAGTCACACTCAACGCTTCTTTCCTCTTACCACCATCTTGAATGGTAGCGCCTATTGGAAATATAGCAAATAAATTCTTTTCTTCTACTATCAGCTCTTCAACAATGCCTAAATTACAAACTTCAGCATTACCAACTGTGTTTCCTTCAAATGGCACAGGGATGGACAATTCTACAGGACAAGAACCTGCTAACAACAGCGAGATAAGAGGGAGAACCCCCACCACCACTTTTAATCTCTCCAGAGAATCTTCAATCACATCCTCTGGACAGGCAATGCCATACTGTGATAGAAAGGATGATAGGATGGATTGCGACTCCACAAGCGGAGATATGGCTCCTGAATTGTCCTACAAGACTGAGCAGGAGAAAGCATTATAGACCAGCAAGGCAGCTGACCTCCAAGACCCCATGAGGACCACGAAAGGCAACAACAAGGCATCCCCACCACATGTACACCACAAGGACAGCGTCATTAACATACAGCTGCCTTACGACCCGCATGCTCTCACAGAGCCAGACCTTTGGAGTGGATTGTTCCACCCCATTTCACTTCATGGTTCAATTGAGCACTTTGCGTCGGATTTGAAGAGTATCAAAGACTCTTTAAATTTCATGTCTAAATATATTGCTAACAAACAGGTCAATGGTAAGGAAGTCAATGATCTCAAGGATTTTGATGGCATGGGAGATGTTATCTGGAATTTCATATCATTGGTATATGAGGCTAAATGGGACATCTTCCATATGAACAACAAAGCTAATACCCTTAGAGCAAAAATATCGTCCAAATTCACTCCAAGAGTCATGCCCAACAGCAAAAGAAAGGAAATTGCAAAACTGGTCCCCATATCAATCAAAAAAGCTCCTCCTGCTCCTCTTCTCCCACTTCTGGCAAAATCCAAAAACGAAATTAACACAATCTCGAAATATTTCAAAGATAACAAGACTACAACCAACCACTCAAAGCCAACCAAATCATATGCGCAAGCTTCAAGACAAACAGCAAGCACCTCAGACATGCTCAAGATCAAGGAATCCTTCCCTGCCTTGAATGCCAAACAAATTGACAGAGTCAATAACATCGTCAAAGACAATCCCAACTCCAAACCACATATCCAGATGACCACAAAGGGACCATCTAGGAAACAAGTTATCGTCCCCATGAGTAATAACAACACTATCTCATTCACTAAGAACTCTGCATTACATGTTGCTCACATTAACAGACTTCTCAGAAACGCCAAGTCGGATATTGTGGTAGACTTCATCAGATCCAACCCAATTGGTCCAGTAATCGTCACTAACAAAGTCGCTAACCAATTCAATCTCCAAATTATAAGTCAATACATAAAGAGATCAGAAGACATCAATGAGCTACAAGTTGAGGAACCCCGCCTCCCTCAATCAAAATCATACCTCAAGATCATCAGCATTCCCTTCTTCCCTAACAGCAAAACTCAGAATCGCCTCAATGCAAGCGACATTGAAAATATCCTGAAACAGAATCAAATATTCGACAATATCAAACTCGCGTCTAGACCAAGGGTTATTAAAGTATCTCCCAAGTCAAACATGTCAATTGTCTGGATCAACATTTGGGATCATCAGAGCGGTAACAAAGCTAAGTGCCTCATCAACCGGTGCTTTAACATCAGCAGGTATATCACCACCATAAAAGGGGTGAACATGAACCTAGGAGTCTCCCAATGCAAAAACTGCTGGAAGTGGGGATACACTACCTTCTCTTGCAGAATCCAGGGCTCCAAGTGCATCAAGTGCAATAGACTGCACAGATCCGAAAACCACCAAGAATTTGGGTGATGCTGCAAAGCAAATGAGAAGATGAATCCCCCTCGTCTCGAGACTAAGAAAGGTGACCCATGTCCTTATACATTCAAATGCTCTAATTGCAGGGGCAATCACCAAGCTGACTCCAACCAGTGCCCATTCTGGAGACATCGATTCAACAGGGAGTGGCACCAAAAGAAATATGCTGAGATCCATAAAAACAGGATCAAATTGATTCACTCCTTGGGGGGCAACAAGCAGCAAATATGATCTTAAGTAACCTCAACATCCTTTTGCAAAATGTTCGCAAGAACCATCTAATCGTCAACACTATCCTCAAGACTCAATCATACTTTGACATCATACTCATCCAAGAACTACCTTGGTTGGTCATCCGCCAGGTTCCAAGCAATGCAAATAGTGAGGGTGAGAACTTAATTGGAACCATCCACCATCCCAATTGGATTCTATTCGCAACCAACCCAGTGAACAAAATATTCTCCCCAAGAGTCACTACATATATCAATACCCGCCTCTTTCTCCTTTGTTTCTCTTTGCATCGTGATATTATTAATCATCCTGACATTCTTCTTATGTTGTTTACTAATGACCACATCCAATATTTTATCATGAACATCTATTCAGACTCATCCCACACTGCCTTAAAATATCTTAAGGATATTGAGGTCAACATTGACAATGTTCTTGTCATGACAGGAGATTTTAACATTAGAGATAGCTTATGAGACCCTTCTTTTCCGCATCATTCAGCCATCAGTGACGATCTTTTAATTATTGCAGACTCTTACAATTTAGCCCTTTCTACACCTACTAACTCTTATCCCACTAGGTACTTGGACATAATAGGAGAAGCCAACTCTACCATTGACCTTATGTTTCTCAGATATGGTTCAAGCAAAATCAACCAGCACTCTGTTCACCCAGATTGGTGTCTCACATCCGACCATGCTCCCTTATCCATCATTATTCCCATCGTGGACAAAATCATTAGTACCTCGAAACTGTCGATCCAGCAAAAGAGTGAATAGGTAAACGTATTCTTAGAAGAGGTTACTTCATCTTTCAAAAACTTCGACACTTCCAACATCACTAACAAGGAGGATCTTGAATTCATAGTCAACAAACTCAATTCATTAGTCGACCAAGCATGGAACAAGAACGCAAAACATTCGAGAATCACAAAACACTCCAAAAAATAGTGGTCAGAAGAGTGCAACAAGGCCCTCACCGACTATAGGACATCAAGAAGTTTGAACAATTGGAAAATGTTCAAGAAAGTCGTCAAAAATACCAAAAGGGCCTTTTTCGATTCAAAAATTTGGGAAGTAGCAGATAAGAGCCATAGCCCATGGGAGCTGATGAATTGGATTAACAAGCGCAAGCTCTCCACTACCAAAGCCATCAAACATGAAGGTCAACCATATCTCACCCTAGAAAACCTCTAGGGTGCTCTTCACACAACTTTCAACACTGTGCTCCACTAGCAGGTCGATACGGAAATCTTTAATGAGCTAAGCCCCAAGCCCATCATAGCCTAGGCCCCTTTCTCGAAAGAAGAATTTAGACAAGCCCTAGGCAAGTACAATAACTCATTAGCACCAGGACCTGACAAGCTTACATGGAGACACCTCAAAATCATCCTAAACCAAGACAGTTGCCTTTCTCACATTGTCAATATTGTGGATGCATGCATCAACTTGAGACACTAGCCAATCACTTCAAATGTTCATCCACAGTTATCATCCCCAAGCCAAATAAGCTGGCTTATGACAGCCCCAAATCCTTCCGCCCCATTGTCCTCCTCAACACTATTGGCAAACTCATCAAGAAGGCGATCACTGAGCGCCTCCAATTCCAAGTTGTCAAAAATGATTTCATTCATCCCAGTCAACTAGGTAACCTCAAATTCAAATCCACCACAGATGCTGGGATTGTGCTTACTCACATCATTCAATCAGGCTGGATCAAAAACAAAACCACTAGCACTCTAGCCTTTGACATCGCTCAATTTTTCCCCTCTCTCAACCATCATATGCTCGTTCTCTCCCTCGCAAAAGCAGGCCTTGACCCCAAAGTCACATCTTTCTTCAAGGACTTCCTAGTCAAAAGAAAAACCAATTATACATGGAATGAATTCTCTTCACCAACATTTGAGGTAAATGTGGAAGTAGGTCAAGGATCTGCTTTATCTTCTATTTTGTCTGCACTTTATCTCTCTCCTCTTCTATATATTTTAGAAAAGCGTTTAAAAACCATAAACATCCCTGTTTCTCTTTTATCTTTTGTTAATGACGGTCTTCTCATCTCCCAGAACAAATCTATTGATGTTTCGAACTCACAACTTTTCTGTAGTTACAACATTCTATCTGGCCTCTTGGACAAATTTGGATTTAACATAGAACATTCTAAAACTGAATTGTTTCATTTCAATAGATCCCATAGAACATTTAACCCCCCTCCTCTCGATCTCTTGCCTTTAGGAGGACCTGTTCTTCGCCCCAAAAACTCATGGAAATATTTGGGGTTTATTTTCGACCAAAAACTTACTTTCCATCAACACATCGACTTTTATTCGAACAAAGCCATTTCCACAGTCACGTGCATGAAGCTTCTGGGAAATTCAACTTGAGGAATCAATCCTTTACAGAAGCAACTGCTATACAGGTATTGTGTCTTGCCCATTGCACTATACAGGTTCCAACTATGGTTCTATAACAAAGCACCCCTCTCATACCCCATGAAAATCCTTGGGAAAATACAGAGAAGAGCCGCCATTTGGATACTAGGAGTATTCAAAATGTTGCCTATGGAAGGGCTTGAAGCCATCACAGGTCTTATCCCCATAAAGTCCCACCTCCACAAACTTGCAGGCAGATCTCAGCTTTGCTCAGCCTTTCTTCCAGAAAATCATCTCATCAAAACTCTCATGGATGATCCCCTCAATACATGTCTCAATTCCCCTCCTCATTCAATCAACTCTCTCACTGATTGCCAGAAAACCTCCATAAAAGGTAACATCATAGACCCAACAAACTATATGGAGTCTTCCCATCCTTTTCCTCTCTCAACCCAGAATTTATTCTGGGTTCTAGAATAATCAATATTTTTCCTGATTAATTTTCTTTTAATTTAGCAAGTAAAGGGAAAAATGCTTTAACACACTCTCAACAGTTAGATGACATGACTATTCAAGCTTCCACGTCCCCCCACACAGTGATTGTTGTTTCCAATGTGAGCATCAAGAACAATATCGCCACTTTGATTTCGCACATCTACATACGTGACCAACCTCTGATCAAAATAGTTCATCATGTGGCCTTTGTCACCAGCACTAAAGCGGAACTCTTTGCTATCAGATGTGGCATTAATCAGGCCTGCAACAAGGAAAACATCTCCAAAGTCATTGTCATCACCAACTCCATTTATGCAGCTAAGAAGATATTCGATACTAAGTCCCATCCATAGCAAATCCACACATTGGTCATCCTTGACAAACTAAGGCAGTTTTTCACAAGATGCCAAGACAATCACATTGAATTTTGGGAGTGCCCTAGTCGACTCAGGTGGAATCTCCACAAATTTGTTGACAAAGATTTGAAATCATTCAAGCCCACTCCCATATTCCCAAATAAAACCTCTTGGGACTATTGCAAGAAAGTCGACAGCGACGATATTATTAAACAGTGGAGAATGACCTTTCAAGTGTCAGACAGAAAAGGAAGACATTTTATTGACCTGGTTGATGACAATCTCGAAACCGTTGAACTGTCTTACACCAAAGGGGGTCCATAGCTTCAATCCTTCGGCCATTCCAACTCATTATGTGCTCAAGCTACTAGAGCCATCACAAATCATGCCCCAATAGGCAAATATTGTTTACATTTCTTTCCCAAGGAAGACTTCAAATGTTCTTGTGGGTCTTATCTGATTGAGACAAGAAGATATATTCTACATGAATGCACAATACATAACAGGTACTGGAACCTGAGAAGAGACGCTCTTAGTCACTTCGTCATGTTTTTGAGTGCCAACCCCAAAGCTTTTGCCTTTACTGACAGTGCTTCCTCCATCAGCCCAGGTTAAGCCTGGTATGACTTTTAATTCTTTCTAAATTTTTCTTATTTCTCCATTTCATTTTTTTTTCTTCTCAATCTCTTCGATTGGTTCTCTGTATCTCCTCTCTCTTTCTCTTTCCTCAGTTTCCATTTCTTCATGTAGTTTGCATCTATTATAAGTAGTTACGAAGTAGCTACCATAGTCTACCACCATATGCCGTGTAATAAATTGTTGATATTAAAAAAAAAATCATGGTCACACTGTCACAGTCACACAATCACATGTCATAATAGAAGTTAGTAGAAGGTTCTGAAAGAATAATGTCATATAGTATGTTTAACATATGTTAACCTTAAGGCAGATATATAGTTATTTAGAATAGGCTAAAGTAGTAGAGCACAGACCATTAGTCATTAGTATATAAGATAGACAATCTTATATAGAGTTCTCTATTAAGTTCTCTTGTATTAACCCTAATACAAGATTTCTTTCTTTGACTCACTCTAAGATTGTTACAGCTTAAAGATTTTAGAGTGAATCAATAAGAAGAACCTTATATTAGGGTTAACACAAGAGAACTCAATAAAGAACTCTATACAGAATAGTCTATCTTATATACTAACAACAATGATCTATGCTACTACTTTTTTAGCCTACCCTAAAGACCATGTATTTACCTTAAGGCCAATATGTATAATATATATTGTTATGACATCATTCCTTCCAGAACCTTCTATATTCTTCTCTGTAATCTTGTGACTTGTGACCATTACTGTGACCATGTCATTTAATGTGACTGATGTGTGACAGCATAATCATGACATCACCTCTAACTCTAACTCTAAGTCCAAAAGAAAAATAGATTAAAAAGAAAATGAAAAAGTATTACAAAATAAACTACTTACTTATTTATGATATTTGAACCTTAAATATACTCTCAAAGGTTTAGGAGTTATTCAGAAGTTTAATAATGATGAAAATGATGATTAAGATCAATACAGATGATAAAGAATAAATATAAATATAAATTGATGATAAATGATGTTGTTAAGTCTAAGATCTAATCCTCAAATACAGAAGTATATATACAAAATAGTGATGGTCCATATGCATACTATTTCCATTACATGATCAAAACTTGTACCTGATGGGAGCTGTCATCTGTCATAGCAGCTGTCAGGCTAATTTTAGAAGATAACTAATTATGTTACTACATTGATATGCTTGTATCTCTACCAATACTTATCGCTTTGAGATGCATCATATATTGTTGGAAACATATTGATGAGCACTTTCCAACACAAATTCAATCATGTGAATCTGTCCAGCCATTTATGAGATATTAGCTGATGAAACTTTTACAGTTACTAATAGCTTGATATCTCACTTGTTTGTTGTTGCTTTTGTACATCCCACATATGTGTGAATAGCCCTCATTTGGAGCTTTCCAGCACAGCTTAGTTTGTGAAAATCGGTCCACTGGTTGTGGAGATACAAGCTGAATGAAGTTTGTGACAAAAAAGAAATATTCAATGAAAAAGCTAGCATCCAAGCTTCACATGTCTGATAAAGGTCTTTGAATTGTAACAATAACTAATTTACCCTAAAGCCTATATACACTCTATAAGGCCAACATGCTGTTACCATACTATATAACATTATCTTTATTCTTCTAAACCCTAACTCTAGAGTAAAGATAGCTTAAAAAGATGAACTTAAATTAGACTTGATATTATATGCCAAGTCTATCCATCCAGAAAATACATTTCTGTAGTGATACTGCCCTCTCAATGTCTATTATATAAGCCTGTCTTCCACAATGTCTATTTTTCTTGCAAAATATCTTCATAGCAGTGATGTAACAATCTGGATATTCTGTCTTCCATGATAGGAATACTCCTGATCAACTTGGTCTTCCATAGCAGAGTCCTTCTTACTCTTATCAGTGTCTCTAGTTTGTACTTGGAACTCTATCAAGTTCTCTTGTGTTACTCAATACAAGAGTATGCTTTCATCTTATCTCTGAGACCTAAGTCATAACAAATAGCTTTGAAATAGTTTATAACAACTATGAATACTCTTTACCACTAATTTTGGTATTAATAGACAATGTAGGTAGCAAATGGGTATTTACAAAAATGAGCCTCAGATAGGGATATAATAATTGTTGGAGAGGTACAACTACTGGGAGAATATTGTAGGTGAGTCCAGTTACTTTCTTATTTATCCTTTCTTGTCTTTTCCCTTTTGGGGGGCACATGCCCACAAAAGTAGTTCATGTGTACTTGCCAGCTGAATGCCATGTCATGCTAATGATCATCATAACAAAAACATTACTGTTGTGAGACTGAGGTGAGCTCATTGAGCAATGATCTAATACACTCAGATTGCTGATGTTGATAAAATAAGAGCACAGGTGATGAATGAGAGGTTCTAGCAAACTACTCTCAGAAATCACCCAGTAAACCGTGGACAATTAGTCAAAAATACATATGCAG
>Ga0157358_1001444_pt1 | contig 10424 bp, 5 predicted proteins | sample AttcapACBM2_FD_111484 | JGI IMG/M metagenome (GOLD analysis project Ga0157358, IMG submission 111484) | Fungus gardens microbial communities from leaf cutter ant in Botucatu, State of São Paulo, Brazil - Atta capiguara ACBM2 | ecosystem: Host-associated > Fungi > Mycelium > Unclassified ...
CCTGGCGGCTTTAGCGCGGTGGTCCCACCTGACCCCATGCCGAACTCAGAAGTGAAACGCCGTAGCGCCGATGGTAGTGTGGGGTCTCCCCATGCGAGAGTAGGGAACTGCCAGGCATCAAATTGCGATAACCCCGACCTCACGGTCGGGGTTTTTTGCGTTTGTGGGCCGGAAACTTTTTAGTAACCGATTCAAGAGCTACAGGCCTTATTCCCCTCTCACTTCCTGCCTGGCATTCCCTTTTTACGCTTATATTTCCGTCATCCGGTATATTCCTTAACCTTTCCGTCTGTGATGAAACATTTTCAACTACTTCATCTCATCTCGACTTTCAGCGCCTGACCCGCTATCTTTGGCTGTCTGGATGTCTAAACGTATAAATGGTTAGCCGAGGAAGTAAACGATGCCGATTAGGGTACCCGATGAATTACCAGCCGTGAATTTTCTGCGTAATGAAAATGTATTTGTGATGACCTCTACAAGGGCCAGCACTCAGGAAATCCGCCCGTTAAAAGTGCTGGTTTTGAATCTGATGCCTAAAAAAATCGAGACGGAGAACCAGTTTTTACGCCTGCTTTCTAACTCGCCGTTGCAAATCGATATTCAACTTCTGCGCGTCGACAGCCGCGAGTCACGCAATACGCCTGTGGAGCACCTGAACAACTTTTACTGTAATTTTGAGGATATTCAGGACAATAACTACGATGGCCTGATCGTTACCGGGGCACCGCTGGGCCTGGTCGATTTTAACGATGTGGCATACTGGCCGCAGATCCAGCGCGTTCTCCATTGGGCTAAAGAGCACGTTACCTCCACGCTTTTTGTTTGCTGGGCGGTGCAGGCTGCTTTGAATATCCTGTACGGCATCCCTAAACAAACGCGTGATAAAAAATTATCGGGCGTTTATGAGCATCGTATTCTGCATCCGCACGCTCTGTTAACACGTGGCTTCGACGATACTTTTCTGGCGCCGCATTCACGCTATGCGGATTTCCCGACGCACCTGCTGCGCGATTACACGGATCTGGAAATTTTTGCCGAATCAGAAGAGACGGGCGCTTACCTGTTCGCCAGCAAAGACAAGCGTCTGGCTTTCGTCACCGGCCATCCGGAATACGATGCGCTGACGCTGTCCGGCGAATACCATCGTGACTACGAAGCCGGGCTGCATCCGGAGGTACCCTGTAATTACTTCCCACAGGACAACCCGGAACTGCCGCCTCGAGCCAGCTGGCGCAGCCACGGCAACCTGCTGTTTTCAAACTGGCTGAACTACTACGTTTACCAGATCACGCCGTTCGATCTGCGTCATATGAACCCAACGCTGGAATAGTAGCGCAGGGCGTTTTGCCAGACCGCCAGTCGGATGCTTCTACGTGATGAAAACTTGTGCCAGTATGGATTGCCGGCATCGTGCCGCAGGTGAGAAAGAGGCAACAGTGGGCAACAGAACAGAAGCGCTGCATCAGCAGCTGGCAAAACGCATCATGGTGCTGGATGGCGGCATGGGCACCATGATCCAGAGCTATCGTCTGAGCGAAGAGGATTTTCGCGGCGAGCGGTTTGCCGACTGGCAGAGCGATTTAAAGGGTAATAACGACCTGCTGGTGCTGACGCGGCCTGATGTGATAAGCAACATTCACCACGCCTATCTACAGGCGGGCGCAGATATTCTGGAAACCAACACGTTCAACGCCACCCCTGTTGCGATGGCGGATTACCATATGGCCTCGCTGTCGGCGGAAATCAACTTTGCCGCCGCAAAGCTGGCCCGTGAGTGCGCCGATGCCTGGACGGCCCGCACGCCAGAAAAGCCACGCTATGTTGCAGGCGTTTTAGGGCCAACTAACCGCACCTGCTCGATTTCGCCGGACGTTAACGATCCTGCCTTCCGTAATATCACTTTCAATCAGCTGGTCGAAGCCTACCGTGAATCAACAAAGGCGCTGATGGCGGGCGGCGTTGATATTATTATGATCGAAACCATTTTCGATACGTTAAATGCCAAAGCGGCCATTTTCGCGGTAAAAAGCGAATTTGACGAGCAGGGCATTACGCTGCCGCTGATGATTTCCGGCACCATTACCGATGCATCCGGCCGTACGCTTTCGGGACAGACTACCGAAGCTTTTTATAATTCGCTGCGTCATGCGCAGCCGCTGTCGTTCGGCCTGAACTGCGCGCTGGGGCCGGACGAGCTGCGTCAGTACGTGGCGGAGCTGTCGCGCATTGCGGAAAGCTACGTGACCGCGCACCCCAATGCGGGCCTGCCTAACGCCTTTGGTGAATACGATCTGGACGCGGACATTATGGCGGAGCAGATAGGTGAATGGGCGCGATCGGGCTTTTTAAATATCGTCGGCGGCTGCTGCGGTACTACGCCAGCACATATTGCCGCAATGGCCGCCGCGGTAGAGGGCGTTACGCCTCGCCAGCGGCCGGATCTGCCCGTGGCCTGTCGTCTTTCCGGTCTTGAACCACTGAACATCAGTGCTGAAACGCTGTTCGTCAACGTCGGCGAGCGCACCAACGTTACCGGCTCGGCAAAATTCAAGCGTCTGATCAAAGAAGAGAAGTACAGCGAGGCGCTGGAAGTGGCGTTGCAGCAGGTGGAAAGCGGCGCGCAGATCGTTGATATCAATATGGACGAGGGGATGCTGGATGCGGAGGCGGCGATGGTACGCTTCCTGAACCTGATTGCTGGCGAACCGGATATTGCGCGCGTGCCGGTGATGATCGACTCCTCCAAATGGGAAGTGATTGAAAAAGGCCTGCAGTGTATTCAGGGCAAAGGCATCGTTAACTCCATTTCGATGAAGGAAGGCATCGAAGCCTTTATTCATCATGCCCGTCTGGTGCGGCGCTACGGCGCGGCAATGGTTGTGATGGCGTTTGATGAGGTCGGCCAGGCGGATACCCGCGAACGCAAAATCGCTATCTGCCGTCGCGCCTATCAGATCCTGACGGAAGAGGTTGGCTTCCCGCCGGAAGATATCATTTTCGACCCCAATATCTTTGCGGTCGCTACCGGCATTGAAGAGCACAACAACTACGCGATGGATTTCATCGGCGCCTGTGAAGATATCAAGCGAGAGCTGCCGCACGCGATGATTTCAGGCGGCGTCTCCAACATCTCCTTTTCCTTTCGCGGCAACGATCCGGTACGTGAAGCTATCCACGCGGTTTTCCTTTATTACGCTATTCGCAACGGTATGGATATGGGGATCGTCAATGCCGGTCAGCTGGCCATCTATGACGACCTGGCGCCAGATCTGCGCGACGCGGTAGAAGACGTGGTGCTTAACCGGCGTGAAGACAGCACCGAGCGGCTGCTGGCGCTGGCGGAAAAATATCGTGGCAGCAAGGCGGACGACGGAAACAAGCCGCAGGCAGAATGGCGCAGCTGGGAAGTGGAAAAGCGGCTGGAGTACTCGCTGGTTAAAGGCATTACCGAATTTATTGAAGAGGATACCGAGGCCGCGCGCCAGAAGGCGAGTCGCCCGATTGAGGTAATCGAGGGGCCGCTGATGGCGGGCATGAACGTGGTCGGCGACCTGTTTGGCGAAGGCAAAATGTTCCTGCCGCAGGTAGTGAAATCCGCGCGCGTAATGAAGCAGGCAGTGGCTTATCTGGAGCCTTATATTGAGGCGAGCAAAGAGAAGGGCCGCACCAACGGCAAAATCGTGCTCGCTACGGTAAAAGGCGACGTTCACGACATTGGTAAAAATATCGTCGGCGTGGTGCTGCAATGCAACAACTACGAAATTGTCGATCTGGGCGTGATGGTGCCCGGCGATAAAATTCTTAAAACCGCCAGAGAACAAAATGCCGATATCATCGGTCTGTCGGGGCTGATTACGCCGTCGCTGGACGAGATGGTCAACGTGGCGAAAGAGATGGAGCGGCAGGGCTTTACGCTACCGCTGCTGATCGGCGGCGCAACCACGTCCAAAGCGCATACGGCCGTTAAAATCGAGCAAAACTATAGCGGCCCAACGGTCTATGTGCAAAACGCCTCGCGCACGGTTGGCGTGGTTTCAGCGCTGCTTTCCGCCACGCAGCGTGACGATTTCGTGGCCCGTACGCGTAAAGAGTATGAAACGGTGCGCATCCAGCACGGTCGTAAAAAGCCGCGCACGCCGCCTGTCTCGCTGGCGACGGCAAGGGCTAATGCCCTGGCGCTGAACTGGGAAGATTATACGCCGCCCGTGCCGCACCGGCTGGGCATAAGCGAAGTAAGCGCTAACATCGAAACGCTGCGGCACTATATAGACTGGACGCCGTTCTTTATGACCTGGTCGCTGGCTGGCAAATATCCCCGCATTCTGGAAGACGAAGTGGTGGGTGTTGAGGCGAAACGGCTTTTTGCCGATGCGAACGCGATGCTGGACGAGCTGAGCGCGAAGCAGGCGCTTACACCGCGCGGCGTAGTAGGCATTTTTCCGGCTAACCGCATCGGCGACGATATCCATATTTATCGCGACGAAGCACGCCGCGACGTTCTGCAAGTAAGCCATCACTTACGTCAGCAGACGGAAAAAACGGACTTTGCGAACTACTGCCTGGCCGATTTTGTGGCACCGGCCGCCAGCCGCAAAGCCGACTATCTGGGCGCGTTCGCCGTTACCGGCGGCCTGGAGGAAGATTCGCTGGCGGAAGCCTATGACGCCGCTCATGATGATTACAACAAAATCATGGTGAAAGCGCTGGCAGATCGTCTGGCGGAAGCGTTCGCGGAATATCTGCATGAGCGAGTTCGTAAGGTCATCTGGGGCTTTGCGCCTACGGAAAACCTGAGCAATGAAGAGCTGATCCGTGAGAACTATCAGGGCATTCGTCCCGCGCCCGGCTATCCCGCCTGTCCGGAACACACCGAGAAGGCGACCATCTGGCAGCTGCTGGATGTTGAAACCCATACCGGCATGAGGCTGACGGAATCTTTTGCCATGTGGCCGGGCGCATCGGTTTCCGGCTGGTACTTCAGCCATCCGCAAAGCAAATATTTTGCGGTCGCTCAACTGCAACGCGATCAGGTAGAAGATTATGCGCAGCGCAAAGGGATGTCGGTGAGCGAAGTTGAGCGCTGGCTGGCCTCAAACCTGGGTTATGACGCCGACTGACCAATGCCGGGGGCAGATAACAGGATCTGCCCTGCTTTTCTCCCGCCTGCTCTTCAGCCAGCGCCAGTCGCGCGATGCTATCTCAATAATATGACGCTGATAAAAAAGCTTTTTCGCCAGAGCGACTAAACTTAAGGCGACGGTCGCTCATCAGGACTAAAGCTTTTATTCGTGAAAATCCGTGAGGTTAATATCGGTGCTGACCCTGCTTAATTTACTTTCTGCCGTAGCGCTGCTGGTGTGGGGAACGCATATTGTTCGTACCGGCATTATGCGAGTTTACGGCGCAGATCTCCGCCGCGTGCTCAGCCGCAGCGTGGCGAAAAAGCCGATGGCCTTTGTGGCCGGCATCGGCGTCACCGCGCTGGTGCAGAGCAGCAATGCCACCACGCTGCTGGTGACTTCGTTTGTGGCGCAGGAGCTGGTGGCGCTGACGCCCGCGCTGGTGATCATACTGGGCGCGGACGTGGGGACGGCGCTCATGGCGCGCATCCTGACCTTTGATCTTTCCTGGCTGTCGCCGCTGTTTATTTTCTTTGGCGTGGTCTTTTTCCTGGGACGCAAACAGACGCGCGCCGGGCAGCTTGGCCGCGCCAGCATCGGGCTGGGGCTGATCCTGCTGGCGCTACAGCTGATCGTCGCGGCGGCGACGCCAATCACCCAGGCCGCAGGCGTTAAGGTAATCTTCTCTTCGCTCACCGGCGACGTAATGCTGGACTCGCTGATTGGCGCGGTATTTGCCATTATCAGCTATTCGAGTCTGGCGGCGGTGCTGATCACCGCCACGCTCACCGCGACCGGCGTTATCTCTTTTAAAGTGGCGCTGTGCCTGGTGATCGGCGCGAATCTGGGCAGCGGCCTGCTGGCGATGCTGAACAACAGCGGCTCCAATGCCGCAGGGAAACAGGTGGCGCTGGGCAGTCTGCTGTTCAAATTTATCGGCTCGCTGATAGTGCTGCCTTTCATCGATCTGCTGGCGGACTGGCTGCAAAAGCTGCCGGTTAACGACGAAGAGCTGGTGATCTTTTTCCACGTCTTCTATAACCTGATCCGCTGTCTGGTGATGGTGCCTTTCGCCGATTTGATGGCCGATCTGTGCCAGCGAATTATTCGTGAAGAGCCGGAAACGGATTTGCGCCTGAAGCCGAAACATCTGGACAGTAGCGCGCTGGATACGCCCGCGCTGGCGCTGGCGAACGCTTCAAGAGAGACGCTGCGCATGGGTGACGTGCTGGAACAGATGCTGACCAGCTTCAGTAAAGTGATGCACGGCGAGCTGCGAGAGGAAAGGGAAATCCGGCGGCTGGACGACGACGTTGACATACTTTATACCGCGATCAAACTCTATCTGGCGCAGATGCCGAAAGAAGATCTCCCGGAAGAGGATTCGCGGCGCTGGGCGGAAATCATCGAAATGGCGCTGAACCTGGAAATGGCGGGCGATATTCTGGAGCGCATGAGCGGCGACGTGGTGGATAAATCGCTGAATGCGCGCCGTGCTTTTTCGGTGGAGGGCCTGGCGGAACTGGATGCGCTGCTTGAGCAGCTCAACGCCAACCTGCGTCTGAGCCTGTCGGTATTTTTATCACATGACGTAACCAGCGCTAAGCGGCTGCGGCGCGCCAAGCACCGTTTCCGCATTACAACTCGCCGCTATTCGCATAAGCATGTCGATCGTCTGCATCAGCAAAACGTGCAGAGTATAGAAACCAGTTCGCTGCATCTGGGCCTGCTGGGCGATATGAAAAGGTTGAACTCGCTATTTTGCGCGGTTGCCTACAGCGTGCTGGAGCAGCCTGACGATCCCAGGGATGAGGAATAACGCAAGCCCCCGCGACAATGCGGGGGAGAAACGCTATTTTTTGCTGATGGGTTTGCTGGACCAGTAGCCCGCCAGCAGCGAGCCGGAAAGATTGTGCCAGACCGAGAACAGCGCGCCCGGCAGCGCGGCCAGCGGTGAGAAGTAAAGCTTGCCCAGCGTCGCCGCCAGCCCGGAGTTTTGCATCCCCACTTCCAGCGCCAGCGTGCGGCAGGTGGATTCATCGAAGCCAAACAGCTTGCCGCCCCAATAGCCGCCCAGCAGGCCGATAGCGTTATGCAGGATCACTGCGGCTATCGTCACCAGCCCCACCGACCCGATAAAGCCCTGACTGCCCGCTACGACGGCGCTAATAATCAGCAGAATGCAGACCATGGAAAAAGCGGGCAGATAAGGTTCCACGCGGCGCACCACGCCGTGCAGCGTGTGATGGACAATCAGCCCGATGCTAATCGGCACCACCACGATTTTAACGATGCTCAGCAGCATCCCGGCGACATCCACCTGAATATGCGTATCCACGTAGAGCTTAGTCAGCAGCGGCGTGGCGAACACGCCTACCAGTGCGGAGACGGACGAGATGGTCACCGACAGCGCCACGTCGCCCTTAGCCAGATAGATCATCACGTTGGAAGCGGTGCCGCTGGCGACGCTGCCGACCAGGATCATGCCCGCTGCCAGATCCGGCGGCATCTTAAACAGTTTTGCCAGCGCCCAGGCGGCGAGCGGCATCACCAGATAGTGCAAAAACGTGCCGGCGATAACCGGTGCCGGTCGGGTCAGCACGCGTTTGAAATCGTTGATATTCAGCGTGACGCCCATACCAAACATAATCAGCATCAGCAAATAAGTGACCCAGGGGCCAATACCCAGAAAGGGAGTTGGCGTGTACCAGGCAGCAAGGGAAAGCAGGACTGCCCATAACGGGAACAGTCGGGTAACGGTGGCGAGCATAGCCAGACTTCCTTTTTATGTTGTGATTACAGAATGCCGTTTTCCCGGAACGGGGGAAAAGCGGTCGTCGAATCATAGCATTAGCCGATGGGAAAGGAAGGACGAGCGGACAGCGGCGGGAAAGACGCAGGAAAAGGGCGGGCCAGCAGCGGCCCGCCAGGCAGGCGTTACGCTTTTTCCTCCAGCAGAACGCGGTAAATCAGGCCGCCAACCAGCGCGCCGACGAGCGGCATCGCCCAGAACATCCATAGCTGATCCAGCGCCCAGCCGCCCTGGAAGATAGCCACGGCGGTACTGCGTGCCGGGTTAACCGAGGTATTGGTCACCGGAATGCTGATCAAATGGATCAGGGTCAGCGCCAGACCGATAGCAATGGGCGCAAAGCCCTTCGGCGCGCGTTTGTCGGTCGCGCCGTGGATGACGATCAGGAAAATAGCGGTCAGCACGGCTTCCGCAATCATGCCGGACAGCAGAGAGAAACCGCCAGGCGAATGCTCGCCGTAGCCGTTAGCGGCAAAACCGCTGGCTGCCGCGTCAAAAGAGGCTTTGCCGCTGGCGATCAGATAAAGCGTGCCTGCCGCCAGCGCGCCGCCCACAACCTGCGCCAGCACATAGGGAAGGATTTGCGACGCGGGAAAACGGCCGCCGGCCCACAGCCCTATGGTTACCGCCGGATTAAAATGACCGCCCGAGATATGCCCTACGGCATAAGCCATCGTCAGGACGGTCAGGCCAAACGCCAGCGATACGCCGACAAAACCAATTCCCAGCTCGGGAAAAGCCGCGGCTAATACCGCGCTACCACAGCCGCCGAGAACCAGCACAAAGGTTCCCAGCGATTCAGCGACTAACCTACGCATGTTTTGCTCCATTATTTGATTTAACGCCACGATTATCCCTGGCTTGTCCAACCGGAAAATCAACGGAACGGAGAATATGCTGTCTGCGGGCGGATCTGCGGCTTTATTAGCGACTGGCTTGAGCCAGATCAAAAGATAAGCGCTCGCTGAGTAAAGCGATGAAAGGGAAAAACAAGAAAAGTAAAAAAGCGGGCAAGGCTGCTAATAAGCCTTCAGGCTATCAGGCCACCATTGGGCTGATAAAGGCGGCATTGCTGCTGCGAAAACGGCAGGGCGCCGCAGGCTTGTCAGCAATCTGGAAGCCGGGCTTCCGCCCGGCTTCCACGCTTACTCAAACAGATTTTTATGCAGCGCCTGCACCACCTGTTCGGCGTCGTTGCCCGGCACCAGGAAGCAGAGGTTATAGCTGCTTGCGCCATAGCAGATCAGGCGCAGGTTAAACGGCTCCAGCACGCCGAAGACCTCTTTGCCGACGCCGCAGGCTTTGGAAAGCTGATTGCCGATCAGCGCCACCAGCGCCAGATTCTCTTCTACCTCTACGCGGCACAGCGAAGAGAGCTCGGTCAGCAGCGCCTGAGTCAGCAGGCCATCGCTGTTGGAGGTCGAGCCAGTGGTATCCAGCGTCAGCGCAACGCTTACCTCCGAAGTGGTAATCAGATCGACCGAGATATTATGGCGCGCGAGGATGGTGAAAACCTCAACCAGAAAGCCGCGCGCGTGCAGCATATTCAGGCTGTGCAGCGTCAGCAGCGTCTGTTTGCGGCGCAGGGCCAGCGCGCGGAACAGCGGCGGATCCTGCGTTTCGTTGCAGACGCGCGTGCCGCCAGCGGCCGGATCCTTACTGGAGCCGACGAACACCGGAATATCGCTGCGTACGGCAGGCAACAGCGTGGCCGGATGCAGCACCTTGGCACCAAACGTCGCCATCTCCGCCGCTTCGCCAAAGGTGATTTCATCAATGCGTTTCGCCGTCGGCACCACGCGCGGATCGGTGGTATAGATGCCCGGTACATCGGTCCAGATGTCGATACGGCTTGCGTGCAGCGCTTCGCCCAGCAGCGCGGCGGTATAGTCGCTGCCGCCGCGACCCAGCGTGGTGGTGCGGCCTTTCGGCTCGCTGCCGATAAAGCCCTGGGTCACGATCAGCGCTTCGCCCAGCCGCGGCGCCAGCTGTGCCTGCGTCAGTTCCGCCAGCAGCGCGACATCCGGCTCTGCGCGACCAAAGCGGTCGTTGGTGCGCATCACTTTACGCACGTCGAACCACTCGGAGGCCACTTCGCGCTGGCGCAGGATCTCTACAAACAGCAGGCTGGACATCAGTTCGCCGTGGCTGACCAGCTCATCGGTCAGCGCGGTTGAGGTAGCCAGCGCGGCTGCTTCGGAAAGCATGGTGATGTTTTCCAGCACGCGATCGATTTCGTCGCGAATCACTTCAGAATGCGGCAGCTGGTCAACAATGGCGTACTGGATGCGGCGGATCTCATCCAGTTGATAAGCACGCTGCTCCTGCTCCAGGCCTTCCGCCAGGGAAACCAACAGGTTGGTGACGCCCGCAGAGGCGGAAAGCACCACCACGCGCACATTCGGATCGGCCAGCACCACGTCGGCGCTGCGGTTCATGGCGGCGTAATCGGCAACGCTGGTGCCGCCGAACTTCGCCACGATCAATGA
>Ga0157358_1001446_pt1 | contig 10420 bp, 7 predicted proteins | sample AttcapACBM2_FD_111484 | JGI IMG/M metagenome (GOLD analysis project Ga0157358, IMG submission 111484) | Fungus gardens microbial communities from leaf cutter ant in Botucatu, State of São Paulo, Brazil - Atta capiguara ACBM2 | ecosystem: Host-associated > Fungi > Mycelium > Unclassified ...
AAGTCTACAGAGTTAGAGAACAATTATAGAAACTTATCTAAAAAAGTAGAGTTGTGAACTCTAAGAATGACCTTAGTTTCAGCTTATATGCTATGCTATCTACTTGTTACTTAGTCATAACTTTGAAAGAGTAATAAATAAAGTTTGAAATAGCAAGATTAATAGTAATAGTATGTTATTATTTAACACTTTAAATTGAGTGAAATTAGTGTCTATTGTTGTAGCAACTACTAACCAAGATAATTAATGACTCACTAAGTAGTCTTATATATACTACTATTGAAAGTCCTACCCCAAACTACATGTATTGTTTATAAGTCTACCATGTACATATTATGAGAATAATATATGCATTCTAACATTATTATTCTATTTTTTTTTACTATGTTCTAGACCTATGATACCACATCATGTGACTGTAGTCACATGTCTCTTCATTGACCCAAACCTAAAGAAAAATTAAAATAAAATAAAATATAAGGGTTTAAGTATACCACAATATCTATGTCTGGCTCCAAGCTAGGCAGATGTTTGATTAAATTGATCCATAGTAAGATACTGATAGAGTATAGAATTTGGATAAAAGTAAATTCTACTATGGAAAATTAAGTACTTGTTATTAGAATCAAAGATGGTGAACTTGGTTTTTATTTGTCTTCTTTTTTATTTTTATATATCACATGATATGACAAAAGCATGATATCTATTGCAGTTTGTTTATATATATCATAGTTATAGTTACATAATCATATGACAGAAAGAAGAGGTTTGTAGAAAATTCTAGAACAGATGATATTATACAGCATAGTTATAGCATGTTTGTCAGAGTTCCTTGGACTCAACATTTTTTTAATATCCTTTCATTTTTATTTGTCTTTCTCTTTTTTCTTTCTTTTACTTTTACTCATACTTTTACTCCTTATGGACAATGAAGAGGCATGTGACTGCAGTCACATGACACATAACATGATGTGATATCATAGGCCTAGACTCAAGAAGAATGAGGCATTTTAATAGTATGTTTACCTTATGGAAAACATATAGCACACTCATGGTTAATGCATGGATCTTAGGACAGGAGTATTTATCATTAGTATGGACCAGGGCCTTTTAGTATATAAGGTAGATAATCCTATACAGAGTTCTCTATTAAGTTCTCTTATATTAACTCTAATACAAGGTTCTATTTATTGATCAACTCTAAGATCTTTGAGTCATAACAATGTTAGCCTTATAAATAACACATGAACTTTAGGATAGATTAGTTGTAAATATGTATAAACTATAGCCTAAAGTATATAAATAGACTACTTTCTACTAAGAACTCTATTAAGTTCTCTTGTGTTATATTACATCATATTCTGGCTATTTGTTCTAACTCACAGATAATACTTTCTCCCTTGTCTGTACTCTCTAATCTTTTCTGGTACAAATTACTTCTCTCTATTTTCCCTTGGATATCCTTGCTTGTTCTTTGCCAAACTCTATAGACTTCCATCCCTAACATTCAAGGATTACTAGTATTCAGAATAACTTGCTTAGCAGTCTTCATTCCAGATAGCTACTCTAGGTAGAATATCTAGTATATAAACTGGTAGTTTACACTGTACTAGCTTTATCCTGAAAATCAACTAAAACTTACACTCTCTTCTGATGTTGGTGATAATATATCTTACCACTTTACAATGTTTCTGAGACTCTAAGTCTCTTAGGTTCTCTTCTGAAATACATAACTTATATGAGACTTATAGAGGTGTAGTACATAAGCTAAACATTGTAACAACCACTAACCAAAATGGTCAATAGTGCACTAAAATAGTCTTACAAGTGAGAATCTTGTAAGATCACAAGAGAACTCAATAAGGAGTTCCTGATATATTGCTATCTATTTATACATATGGTTTATGGTTCATGCTACAATAAATAATCCTATCCTAAAGTTCATATATCAGCTATGAGTGCACAATATATATACTATGAGATGAACATGCTGTTAATATATATCTTAATATCATCCTTCCAGCCCTTCTCCCAGATTCTAAACCTATGATATCATGTCATATGATGTGTTATGTGACTGTAGTCACATACTTCTTCATTGTCCAAGAAAAAGAAAAATCAAATTAAAGAAAATAAATAAAAATAAAAGAAAATCAAAATAAAATATAAAAGTTCAAGCATACCATGACATTGAAGCCAAAGACTGTTCCAAACCTGTCTTCTGCATTTTCAAATAATACACAAATGACTTAATTAGACTTCCAAGATATGAACTGTGTCTACTATTGTGATAACCACTAACCAAGATAGTTAATAGTACACTAGATAATCTTATAAAGTGAGAATCTCATGAAGATCACATGAGAACAAAAAGTCTCCAATGTATTTCTATACTATATATACTACTCATATATGGTCTATGCTCACAATAGATAGTTCTATTCTAATATCCATACATCAGATGAGTGTACAATGTGTATACTATGAGGTAAACATGCTATTGACATACATCTTGATGTTATCCTTCCAGTCCATTCTTCTAGATTCCAGGCTTATGATATCATGTTATGTAACATATCATGTGACCACAGTCACATGCCTATTATCCAAGAAAAAGAAAAAGAAAAATCAAATTAAAGAAAATAGATAAAAAGAAAGGAAAATCAAAATAAAATATGAGGGTTTAAGCATACCATAACAGTATTCCTTCTTAAGGTTCCACCTCCAGAGGAACTTGCCTCCCTTTTCCTTTTCATCTCACCCAACTTCTCTCCAATTTCTTCAAATACTCATTTTCAAACTTTCTATCATTCTACTCAAACAAAATTTTCACCATATACTTTCCTAGTAACTCACTCCTCTTAGACACCTCAGCTTCTGGATTCAACATCTTTTATTTCCCTTTCTCTTTCCTCACTTGTACTTTTCTTATATTCTCTTTTCTAATTTCTCTTTCAAAATTTTTCACTAAGTCTATCTCATTTCCTAAGTTTTTTAACCCTTCCCAAGTATCTTCTTCCACTGTATATTCCTTCTATCTAACTAAATATTTCAGCTTTCCTCTAACATCTCTTTCATTTAGTATTTTTTCAACCTCATACTCTTTTTCTCTATCTATCTCTACTAGAGGAGGTGGGATCTTCTTCTGTTACTATATGTACCTTGTTGTTAAAGATGAACTCTGCAGTTGCCAACCATTCCAACCAATTACTTTGTTTATGATCAATGTATATTCTTAGATACTATTCCAGCTCTTGATTTGTCTTTTCTGTCTGTCTATCTATCTGTGGATGAAAAGCTATTGATAGCTTTGTTTTTATCCCCAACATTTTGTTCAAATATTTCATCAATCCTACTGCAAAATAAGACCCTCTATTTGAAATCACACTCTATAGCAACCCATATAACTTCTACACATTGTTCCTAAACAATCTCACTAATTATTTTGTTATAATTTTTACTATTGTTGTTATAAAATGTGACATTTTTGAAAACCTATCGCATACTACCAAAATTGAATTATGACCCCTAGATACCAGTAACTTTGTAATCAAGTCCACTGATATATATTGGCATAGTTTCTCTGGCACTGTGTTTCATCTTAATTTTCCTTCTGGTATCTTTGTTTTATTCTTCATCCTCTGACACTGATCATACCTCTCCACATATCACTTCATCTTTTTAGTGATTTCTAGCCACCAATGATTTCTAGTAACCAGTTCTACTATCTTCTACTGTCATTCATGTTTTACTATTGATATATTATGATGTAGCTAAATAATTTCCAACCTCAAACTCTCACTCTTTAGCACATACACTTTCCCCTCCTTCAATACTAACTCATCCTCAATCTGCCACTCATCATTTCTCAATACCTTAACCCCAGCCTTCTTAATTTCTTCTACTACTTTTATTATCTCATCATCTTTTGCTTCTGATTTTTTAATTTTATTTATAATTTGTTCCTCCACTTTTTCAATCAACAACTGTCCCTTTTCCATCACTCTTATCTCTAACCACTCTTTTTTCAATATCACTTGATTTTTGTTATATCTTTCTACTCCCTCTGCCCAATCTACTCTTCTACTCAAACTATTTGCTTGTTCTATACTCTTGCCAGCTGCATGTTTTAAAGTGAAATCAAATCTTGACAAGTACAATGTCCATCTGGCCTGCCTTTAATTTAACTTTTGAGCCTTCATGAAGTACTCCAAGTTCTTATGACCTGTCCAAGTCTTGAACTAACTCTTAGCATCTTCTAAGAAATGCCTCTATACCTCTAAACATCTAATAATTGCCAACATCTCTTTATTGTGAATTTCATAGTCACTCTTGGCTTCATTCAACAACTTTGAAATATAAGCTACTGGTCTCCACTTCTCATCCTCACACTTCATTGACAATACTCCTCCCATAGCAAAGTCCAACATATCTGCCTCTACTCTCATCTCTTTGTCCAAGTCTGGTGTTACTAAAACTGGTTCTGTTGTAAACCTCTTCTTGAACTCCTCAAATCCTCTCTGTTGTCTTTCTCCCCAACTCCACTTCATATTTTTTCTTGTCATCTCATAAGGGGGTTTTATTACTCTTGCAAAATTTTTGACAAACTATTTATAATAGTTTGCCAACCCCAAGGACTTCTGTACATCCTTCACACTTTTTAGCACTGGCTAATACACTACTCTCTAAACTTTCTCCTTCTCCATCTTTACTCCATCTGGTCTTATCACCACTCCTAAAAGCCCAACCTCCCTAACCTTCTACACACATTTCTCTAGCTTTACAAATAGATTGTTTTCTGCCATTCTTCTCAATACTTCTTCCACAATATCATCATGTTCTTCCTCTGTCTCCATTCCTACCATCACATCGTCAATAAATACTACTATATCTCCTGTCTTTATCATATCTCTAAGCAAGTCATTTATCATTGCCTGAAAAGTCACCAGTGAGTTTTTCAACCCAAAGAATATTACCATTAGCTCAAAAGCACCCTCTGCCATTAAGAATGCTGCCTTCCACTTGTCTCCTTCTTTAATCCTCACATTATTGTACCTCCACCTAAGATCCATCTTTATAAACATCTTCTTTTTTCTATCAAATCTGAAATCAGGGGCAATGGATAATTGTTCTTGATTGTCCAACTGCTCAAATATCAATAGTCCTGTATCATTCTCTTCTTTCCATTCTTCTTTGGCACAAAGAATACTAGTGACATCTGTGGTGGTTTTGATGGTTGAATATACCTCTTTCTCAACTGATCCTTTACAAACCCCTGAACCTCCTCTCTTTCTATTCTTGACAATGGATATATCTTTCCCTTTTCCAGAACAAAACCTTCACTGAGATCTATAGCATGATTCCAAGTTTTTCTTGTTGGCATTTTCTCTGACTTCTTTTTTTCAAACACTTTCAAACACTTATGGAACCTTTTAGGAACTATCTCTTCCACTGTTCTAATCTCTATCAAATCTTCCTCTTCTTCTTGCTTCTCTTCTACCATTTTCACTATTTCCATTTCTTTTTCAACCATCAGTTTTCTAAACTCTTTCTTCTTTTCTCTCTATACCTTCTGTTCTTTCTCCTTCTGCTTCTGCTATCCTGACTTCATCTGTTTTATTTTCCACTGCTCACACTCATCTGGACACCTCATTATCTTTATCTCTTCTGTAAGGGAACTGGCTCTTCCAAGTTCTTTCTCTTCTATATTTTTTTGGTTAATCTATGATTCATGACCTTTTTCCACATCTGTACTCATTTACTTTCCTGATTTCCTGCACTCTAGATCTGTCAGAAGCCAAGATGGTAGACTTATCCTTTCTTCATTCTAGTTTCTCATGTAAAGTCTTTCTATTTCTCACTTAGGACTTTTTCTAGCTTGTATTTTTCTTTTTTCTTTTTTTATTTTTCTAAAAATAGAAGGAACTGGATGCTATAACAATGTGTGGCAATTGTCACATAAAACACTCATGTCACAGTCACCATCACAAGGTCATGTAACATCATAAAAGATAGAATGACTTTATTTAAACTTATAATATTTAGGGTAGGCTAGATGTAGGTATGCACAAACCATGCATCAGAGGTATATAAAGTGGACAATCCTGCATTAGGAACCTTACTGACTTTTTAGGCTTAAGTTATAACAGGACCTTTTCAGACTGCATATCAATACTCCTAACTGTCTGGATATATCATTAAACTCACCTTTCCATACTCCCTTGTTCTTCTGCAACACTCTGTGGTCTTCCAAAGTCTTCTAGTATCATCTGCATATCTACTTTTCTATGTTTCAGAAGTACTTGCTAAACACTCTGGCTTTTTTTTATTTCAGTTACTTTATTCTAAACTTTTCCTAATTACTTAAATATCATCATTTTTTGTTTATGTAATTGGAATTCTGACACATTAGAATGGATCTGTTGATATATAGAGTAGTCTTTATCTTTAGGAATCCTCATTTTGTTCTCTTAGGATTTTTTAGAGATGAGTGTGTAGTTTAGTATTTCTTAGACAATAGACTTAGAATTTGAAGTGCTCAGCCCTTTCACCCAGTTGCCCTAACATCTTCTGTCTTCCAATCTATTTCAGGGTTGTAGTATGCCAAGCATAGCATCTCTAATATTACACTCCATTTCTATCCCCCTATCACATTTATTTCCATTCTCTCCTTATACCCTCTATAAAATAATTCTACTTCCACAGTATGTTCTATTGGTTCTTCATAATTAAAGGTACTGTCAATATTCTTCATGTATATTGGTTTATCCAACTTCTTTTTAAGCTTATTCTTCCTTGTGAATTCTGAACTTATTACTGATACTGTTTCACTACTATCTAACAATGCCTCTACTACAATTTCTTCTTTGTCATCCTTCTACTTCAATCCTATCTTTACTATTACTTCTCTCAACAACTTTTTCTTTTCCTTCCATTTTCTCTTAGCACTAATAAAGCAGCTATAAGATTCTGTCTTCTATATATCTACTTCTTTTTTTGATCTTCCTTCTCTCAAAGTTGTCTTTCTATCTTTTTTATTTTTCTTTCACTATCTTTTGCTATGTTTATAATTCTGCTTCTCAGTACCTCAAATCTATTTAAGGACCTCTGTTATAGCAGCCATTAGTTAAAACAACTAATAGACCACTTAAATAAACTTATAAGTGAAGTATCTTGTGGAGATTACAACAAGGAGTCCCTGATGCATTCCTATACTATTTATACAATAGATACATAGTCCATACTAGTGATAAATAACCCTACTCTAAAGTCCATACATTATCTTAACTATATTATTACTACAAAATGAACATACTGCAACTATGCTCTTGACATCATTGTTCCAGACCTATGACATCACATCATGTGACCATAGTCATGTGCCTCTTTATTTTTATTTTTTTCAACAATTCATTACACAGAGCACAAGGGCAGACCATAGAAGCTATATTGTAACTTCACACATTTAGACTGAAACAACATGAACAGGAAAAGAAAGAGAAGAGAGAATAAAAGAAAGTCAAAAGGAAGGATAAATAAACAAGGAGAAATCAAACCTATGTAGTGATACTGAGTGTATGACTGATAGAGAGTGACTATTCAAAAGAAAAGGTACTAGAGCTAAATTGAAGAAATAGCATAAAGTGATCAACTGTATTCCTTCTTGATTCCAATATTTGTTAAACCTTTTACATTCATAGAGAATATATTATCTTGTTTCAATCAGATATGTGTCATATGGGCATGAGAAATCTTCCCTAGGGAAGAATTTTAGTCAGTATTCCCCTATAGAAGCATGATTGATGATGGCTCTGATGGCTCGAGCACACAACAAGTTTGAATGTCCAAAGTGTTATAACCAAGGACTGCCTTTGATACTTGATGGCTTAATATGATTTACTAATAAGTCTAGGAAATTTCTCCTTTTAGAATCTACTGCTTGAAAAAGCATTCTCTATTATAAGAGGATCAAATTGCACTTGTTTTTTCTACAAAAATCCCAGGATTATTTGCATGGAAACAAAGGTGTAGGGACCATGTTTTTGGTGTCTTTGTCCACCAAATAGTGTAACAGCCACTTTTGTTTACTAGGGCAATCTCAGAATTCAATGTAATTGCTAGTATTCTTTAAAAAAAACTCTCTAAGTTCCTGAGATATTGCAGCAGAGTGAATTTGGTATGAATGCAATGAAAAGTCAAAGATTCTTCTGGCAGCATGTAGAGAGTCTGTAATGATGACTATATGATTGATGTTAGTGATATCAATTGCTTGATTTATACCACACCAGATAGCAAATAATTGAGCTTCAGTCATTGTATTTTTGGCCACTCTGTGTATTGTTTTGATAACAGGTTTATTGAAAAAATGTATATATGAAATCAACATGGTGACATGATTCTTTATACTAGCATTAGAGATGATAATTGCTGAGGAAAGATTAGATAATGTCTTGAACACTTTGTCATCCAATTTTTCAATATGTTTTTTGACATTTGGAGAATGAGAATGGAAAGAAAAATGATCTGAAAATAAATCTATAAAACAGTTTCCTGGTTTAAATTTCTCATTAAGAAAAGAAAATAAAGGAAAAAATTTGTTATGCTTGTCATCCACATCAATAAGCAGAGATTTCAAGTGAAGTCTTTGTTTGGGTGTGAGGTAATCAATGGATGTGTTATGATGACTTTGTTCTTGTGACCTGCTAGAGCTGAGAATGCTACTGATGATATAATTGGACAGGAGAGATGATTCTCATAGCAGGAATCTTCTATAGAGTTTTTTCAAGTGAAGATGTATAAGGATGATTTCAGATATGGCTTTGATCCCTAGTGTAGGAGAAGTCTGAAACATACCTGATATTCAAAGTGTAGCTCTTCATTACATCTTTTGTAGTATGTTGAGATAATAATATGTTAGAGCTTTGTTGTAGTACCACAACAGAAACCCATAAAGGGCTATAGATAAAGCATAACATCTATAAAGTCTTCTTTTTTGAAGAGGGTTGATACCTCTCAATGAATTTCCTAGCATTTTCATGCACTTGACTATGGAAATTGCTTTATTGGCATAGAAATCTATATGACTTCTGAATGTGAGCTTTTAGTCAAATATGAAACCAAGATATTGCCATGTATTTTTTGGGAGTAGAATGGGACCTCCTAAGGTAGATAAGTCAAGAGAAGGAGGATTGAATGCTCCTTGAGACCTAGAAAAGTGGAAAATGCTAGTTTTTCTATACTCTACAACAAGACTACATCTTGTAAGCAGAGAAGATATTACATTGTAGTTACAAAAAAGATTTACATTAGAATGTGATACAGATTTGTTTTGAGAAATGAATAACCCATTGTCAACAAAAGAAATGATAGAGATGGGTATTTTTAAGATTTTTAAGCAATTTTCCAAAGAATGAAAAATAGGAGATAAATAAAGGGCAGAGAGAATTGGAGAAAGTGCAGATCCTTGACTGACACCAATGTTTACACAAAAGAGAAGAGATATGAAATTGTTTCAAAGATATTTTGTTTTCCTTCCTACTAAATAATTTTTGAAGAAAGTCAAGATTTTACAATCAAGTCCTGTCTTATCTATGATAAGATAGAGTAGCTGATAGTTAAGGGAGGGGAAGAATTGGGTGATGTCAAATGCTAGTGTGCTTGTGGTGAGGTTTTGAACCTATCCTAATTGAATAATGTGAGTGAGAGTGACCCCACATCCATGATAGATCTTTGTTTGAGACCTCCAAGTTGACAAGGATGGATGAAATTATTGGAAATCATGTGGAATTGAAGATATTCTCCAAACATTTTCTCAAAGAGTTTTTCTATTGTGTTAAGAAGAATGATAGGGCAAAATGACTTGGGTGAGTCATAAGATGTCTTGTTAGGTTTGGGGATAATGACCATTATTGATGTCTTGAAATGAGACAGCCAGTGTCCCAAATCTATACAGACATTAGCAATATCAATGAATTTACTTATATACTTTTTGCTTTTGATGATTGTCTTAATATTGTAACGACCTTAAGCTGGAGCTCAGGTTGCAACTAAGGCAAAGACTTGAGAGGAGTTAAGGGATTATATAACAAGTGGTAAAGTGTAAGGATACAGAAATGTATCTACACTACTTATATGAGTCCATCGTCCAACCATGAAGTATACATGAGGAAACTGCAAGGATAAGGCGAGATAGCAACACCTACTGCATGAGGCGCTGACTGAGACTACATGTGGCACAGCCGATCATGTCATTATACCCTTTACCCATGTCCATGCTGTTTCCTAGAGACATCGATCGTAACAAATATGGCTCTATGTTAATTTATCAGGACCAGGAGCTGATGAATTGCTGTACTTTTCAATGGCATTGATAAGTTCTTCCTTGGAAAACAGGGCCCACTCTATAATGGCCTTGTCTAAA
>Ga0157358_1001447_pt1 | contig 10418 bp, 6 predicted proteins | sample AttcapACBM2_FD_111484 | JGI IMG/M metagenome (GOLD analysis project Ga0157358, IMG submission 111484) | Fungus gardens microbial communities from leaf cutter ant in Botucatu, State of São Paulo, Brazil - Atta capiguara ACBM2 | ecosystem: Host-associated > Fungi > Mycelium > Unclassified ...
ACTTATACAAGTCCATCGTCCAACCATGAAGTATACATGAGGATTAAAACATGAGGAAACTGCAAGGATAAGGCAAGGTAGCAACACCTACTGCATGAGGCGCTGACTGAGACTACATGTGGCATAGCCGATCATGTTATCATACCCTTTACCCATGTACATGCTGTTTCCTAGAGGCATCGATCGTAACAGTAACTCACTTAACAGTCTCTATTCCTAAGTAACTACACTAGATAGCATACTTAGTATATAAGTTGATAATTATACTATAAAGCCTTATCCTGAAAATCAACTAAAACTAGTATTATTTTCCAGTGTTAGTAATAATACATCTTCCTATCTTCCAGTAGACTTATCTACTAGACATTCTAAGTATCTTTTCTAAAATATACAACTAGTGTAACTAGTAGAAGTACAGCATATAAGCTAAAGCCAAAGATTATTCTGATACCCATGTTTCATATATATAAATAACACAAGTTGCCAATTGGACTTCTAAGGACTCACTATTGGATCTTAGATAATAAGATATGAATCATGTCTAACAAAACTACTAGAAGAACTTAGTCATAGCTTTAGAGTAGGTTAGATGTACATTAGACCAACTCCTAAAAATATACAAAGTAGACTACTCTGTAGTGGAAACTCTATTGAGTTCTCTTATATCACTTAATATATGAGTATGCTTTTTGTCTTAATATTTAGGCCTAAGTCATAATAAATCTTGTATTAGAGTTAACACAAGTGAACTCAATAGAGTTTCTAGTACAAAGTATCTACCTTATATATATGTTAGGCTAATAGTCTATGCTCAACTATATCTAACCTATCTTAAAGGCTATATGTCAGAGTTGTGAAAAATAAACTTCAGTTATTGTGACATTACAAGTCACCATCACAAACTGTCACACTATGATGCTATCATGGTTATATCATCACATAACTACATAATATAATGGAATATAGTAGAAGGTTTTATAAGAAATAATATCATACAACATGTTTAACACATGTTGACCTTGAGAAAAACACATGATCATTTAGAGTAGGCTAGAGTAGTAGAGCACAGACTATTAGTTTTAATATATAAGATAGACAAGTTTGTACAGAGTTCTTTATTGAGTTCTCTTGTGTTATTTAATACAAGGCTGTTTCTTTGACTTACTCTAAGGTCTTTGAGTTATAACACTATGCATTATATATAAGACCAATATATGGTAACTCTATTGTATAACATCATTGTTCTAAAATGTTTTTATCACAAAATAAACTACTTACTTATTTATAATATCTAAACTCTGGATATACTCTTAGAAGTTTAGGAGTGATTCAGAAGTTCAATAATGATGAAAATGATGATTAAGATCAATACAGATAATAAAGAATAAAGATTAATGTTATTAAGTCTGAGGTCTAATCTTCAGATACAGAAGTATATATATACAAAAGAGTGATGGTCTGTGTGCAAGCTGTTTCCATCACATGATCAAAACTCATATCTGATGGGAGCTGTCATCTGTCATAGCAGCTGTCAGGCTAATTTTAGAAGATAACTAATTATATTACTATATTGATATACTTATATCTCTATCAATACTTATTACTATATATATCATTGAAAACAGTTTGATGAGCACTTTCCAAAGCAAGTTTGATTGTGTGAATCTGTTCAGTCATTTATAAGATATTAGCTAACAAAACTTTTACAGTTACTGATGACCTGATATCTTGGTTGTTTGTTGTTGCTTTTGTATATCCCATATATGTGCAGATAGCTCTTATTTAGGGCTTTACAATACAACTTAGTTTGTGAAAATTGGTCTACTAGTTGTGGAGATACAAGCTAAATGAAGTTTGTGACAGTTTTATATTTTTCTCTATATTACAATTTTGTAACCATTGTGACAGTCATGTGTGATATCACATTACCACTTCTTAACTAAGTCCAAATTATTACATACTAATTGATCATATCTATCATCTATTCTAGATACTACCAAGTTTATTTATACTCACTTGTTCTCTTCTAGTATGAATAATATTCCATTCCAAATCAACTATCATATTACAGACTCAAGCTTTTCTATTTTATAACAAATTCTATGGAGTTTTGAGTGACAACTCCTACAGTGTCCAACAAACCCAGAGTATATATATTATTTTATTATTTTAAAAACTCTTTCTATATTTAAGAACTATAGTTATCATGTATAGTTTCTTAGTCTAATAATCAACTTAGATTAAGTACCATACTCATTCTCAGTCTATATTCAAACATCTCTTTCCAAAATTACAACTATACAACAAAGTTAAGTTAGGTGCAACTTCTTCCAGTTAAAGCCAAGGTTATTATTCACATAGTATACTACTTTTTTCAATTTTTTCAATTTTTTAAATCAAAAATTTATTACACAGTGCACAAAGGCAAACCATGGTAGCTACTTTGTAACTATGTACAGAAAAAGCTAGACTACATAAAGGAAAAAGCAAAACAAAAATAAAAGAGAGTAAAAAAAGAAAAGAAATAAAAAGAAAAGAAAATTAGTCTGTGATAAAAGCAAACTCAATTAAATAGTTGCATTTCCAAACAAAAATACACTACTATTTAATTCTAAGAAGAGAACAAAGTAACTTATCAAATCTCTCCTTGGATTCCAATACACATTAAACCTTCTACACTCATACAGAATATGATGTCTTGTTTCTATGGGATAAGATCTACACAGACAACTAAAATCTTTCCAAGAGAAGAATCTTAGCCTGTACTCACCAATTGGAGCATGATTGACTATCACTCTAGTCACTCTTGTACACAGTGAATTTGAATGCCCAAAATATTTGAGCCATAATCCTCCTTTTACATATGTAGGTTCAAAAATATTATTGTCTTCATCATGAAAATCAAGGAAATGATATCCCTTCAGATCCAAAGCTTGAAAGGTCATCTTCCAGCTAGATAGGATATCATCACACTCACTTTTCTTACTAAAGTCCCAGGATAACTTGTATGGATATAGAGGTTATAGATAGAGATGTTTAGTTTCCATATTGACAGCTTTGTGAAGTGACCAGTTGCACTGACTTGGACATTCCCAGAATTTGATTGAATTATTATGACTTTTAAGAAAAAATCTTCTGAGTTCTTTATAAATAACAGCTGTATGGATTTGGTATGAATGCACTGAAGAGTCAAAGATCCTTTGAGCAGCATGAAGCAAATCAGTGATGATGATGATTTTTGAGATACCTGGGATATTAGTAGCTTAATTAATATCATACCTGATAGTGAAATGTTTGGCTTCTGTGGTTAAAACATTTACAGTATGATAAATCATCTTGATGACAAATTTATCATGGATATGGATATGAGCAATAGAAGTGGCTACATTGTTTTTGATACTGGTATTGGTAACTACTAGAGCATGAGAGGAGTCTTATGAGAACACAATAGTCAAGTCATCAAATTGCTGCAATTGAGATTTGAAGGTTTTGTCACTACACCTTTTAAACAGATAAAAAGAAAAATGATTAGAGAAAGAATTAACAATTCTAGAACCAGAGGAAAACTCTTTATTGAGCAAGTTAAATGCAGGGAATATCTCATTGAGCCTATTGTCCATGTTGATAACAGAACCTTTGATTATCAATAACTGACATGAAGTAAGTGAATCTAATGAAAAACAATAAGGGTTGATATTGAGTGAAGGTTTTGACTCAAGTAATGATCTCAAAATGTAATTATCCAGAAGCAAATAAGCTCTAAGCTGAGCTCTTTCACTGAGTTTGCAAATGTGTAGATGAATAGGAATAAGTCCTGCAATTGCTTCAATACCAAAGAAAGGAGATATTTGAAAAGCATCTAAAATCCAAATCACTACTTTTCTTTGTATCTTTTTCAGTTTCTTGAGAGAATATAACAATGGCACTTTATTTTAATACCAAAGTTGGAAGCCATGGAGGGTGATAGAAAGAACACAACTTCTATATAGAAGTCGTTTCTAATGAGGGATAAGACCACAAGCCAAATTACCAAGAATCTTCATATATTTAACAGTCAAAATAGCCTTGTTCACATAGTAATTGATGTGGGGCCAAAAAGATAGCTTTCTATCAAAAATAAACCCCAGATATCTCCATGAGCTCCTGGGACAAAGTAAGGGACCCCCTAATGCAGAGAGGTTGAGAGAAGGAGAGTTAAAAACCCTATTAGACCTGGAAAAATAGAATACCTCTATCTTTCTATGTTTCAATATTAGTTTAAATTTCTCCAAAAGAGAAGAGATAACTTTATAACTACAAAAGAGAAAGTCATTCAAAATTGCCAACAATTTGCTCTGGGCTATAAGGAGTCCATCATCAACAAAAGATAAAATAAAAACAGGAAGTTTTAGGGTTTTTAGATATTTTTTAAGAATGTAAAGAATGGGAGCTAAATACAAAGCAAATAGAATGGGAGAGAGGACAGAGTCTTATCCCACTCCAATGTCAAAATCAAAAAGTGGAGAAGAAAAATTGTTCTAGAGATATTGAGTTTTTCTTTTTACTAAATAGTTTGAAAAGAAACATTCAACATTAGAGTCAAAACTAGCCTTTCCAAGGATAAGGGAGAGTAGACAGTAATTCAGAAAGGGAAAGAACTGAGCAATGTCAAAGACTAAAGTACTCATCATTTTATGCTTGACCTAACCTGAATGAATGAAGTAAGTAAGAGCAACATTTGCATCAGACATCAACCTTTGCTTCAAACTACCTAATTGACTTGGATGTATGAAATTATTCAAAATTGAATGAAATTGAAATCTGTTGCCTATAACTTTTTTAATGAGTTTTCCTATAGTGTTAAGAAAGACAATTAGTCTGAAGGATTTGGAGAAATCATATGATTCTTTATTGTGTTTTAGAATGATGATAGACATGAATACTTTGAAGTGGGAAGGCCAGTGACCTAACTCAAAACACACATCAGCAATATTAATAATACTCTTCAAACATGATTTGTTAGGTCCTGGAGTTGACAAATTGTTGCATTTGGCAATAAAACTAGTGAATTCCTTCTCAGGAAAAGGGACCCATTTTGAAAGTTGTTTGTTTGAAATTTTGTCTAATACACTAATGTCAATTTGATAGTCTTGAGCAGTATTGAACAACGAGTGAAAAGCAAACAGAGGTTCTTGATTTTTATACACCGATGACCATTATGCTTGATGGCTTTGACAGCAGGAAGCTTGCATTTATTGACCCAATTCATGAGTTCCCATGGACCTCTTCTTTTGTTGGAGATTTTTTGAATTTTTTGATTGAAGAAGAATTATTTGGTACTCTTGACTATTCCTCTGAACTGCTTCCAATCTTTGACACATTTGGTCAACCTATATTTTTTGAGGTCTCTGCTACACTTTTCATCTCACCAACTCTTGGAGTGCTTGGTAATATTGATGATCTTTGAGTTTTCTTCCCATATTTTTTCCATAGAATGAGCAAGAGTTAAAACTACATTTTCAAGGGATTTTACATCCAATGAATCACTGATATTAATAGATCTGATAGTTTTGATGAGATCATTGATGAAGGTTTTTTTTTCATCACTATCCTTAACAATCATTTGCTTTTTGGTTTGAATATATTCTTTAACTATCAGAATGGTAATTGTGAGTGGGGCATAATCTGAGGTAAGATACCACTCTGGCTGGATTGAGTGATTATCCAGTTCCTCTGATCTGAATTGTAGGAACATCAAGTCAAGGACTGAATTCAAATCTTGACTATTATCAGAATATCTAGTAGGAACTTAGTTAATAGGTTCAGACAGGCCTAAATTAAAGAAGTTTGTAATGTCAAACAATAAATTGCTATGAGAAGAATGATGTAGGTACACTGAATCCCACAAATTGTCTCTAATATTAAAATCACCAGTCATAACTAAAACATTTTGAATATCAACCTCAGTATCCCTGAGATACTTTAAGGCTATTTGAGATGAGTCCAAATAAATGTTTATCAGATAGAAAACAGAATTGTTGTTAAAAAAGGAGACAAGAGAGATATTCCTGTGATTAAAAATATCTTTGCAAAGTAAAAAATGAAAAAATGATAGCCTGATGTTAATATAAGTTACAACTCTTGGAGAGTTGTTGTCAACCAAAGAATTTCTAGAAAAGGTCAATCAATTTGAATAATTTGGAACTCCTACCAACTTTTCTCCTTCTTTACTTTTTGAGCTTGGTATAGAGCAAATAGTGACCCATGCCAGTTCTTGAATAAAGATGACATCAAATGAGTATCAAGTTTCAAGAGTTGTGTCTACAATTGAATTGTTCTTTCTTATGTTCTATAGAAAATATTAATATCTTTGATATTTATGAATAGTTACTATTCCTAACAAAATAAATTGACTGTTTTCTAGCATTATGAATTTCTTGGTACTTCTTTAGTGTCATTCATAATTAAACTTATGCTTCCAAAAAGGGCACAGGTTAGAGTTGGCTTGATAGTCACCTTTGCAGTTGAGACATTTAAATGTGTGAGAATATGGTTTACCCTGCTTCATTTCTAACCTGAGAGAGTTAGATTTGTTATTACCTTTATAACATCACACAAAGTATTAGTAGTGTTTGGATCTGTGTAGGCCATTATACTTAACACATTTGAACTCTTGAATTCTGCAAGAAAAGGTTGCGTAACCCCATTTCCAGCAATTCTTGCACTGAGGTACTCTAGGGTTCATATTGGCATTTCTAATTGTAGCAATATAGCTTTCTATGTTGAAGTATCTGTTGATAAGTCCTTTGGCATTACTACTGCTCTGGACATCCCATATATTGAACCAGATGATGACTATGTCAGATTTTGGAGAGACCTTAATTACATAAGGTCTCGATGTTAGTGTGATGTTATTGAAAATATGATTCCTCTTCAAGATTTCCTTAACTATATCTGTATTAATTAGAATGTTAGTGTTTTTTTGATATACAAAATACCTATGATTTTCAGATATGATTTAGATTGAGGAAGATGAGGTGCTTCTACTTCTTTAGCAATAACATGTTTGGCATTCTTGATGTATCTCTCAATCATTTAAAGATTAAGAAAGGACATAATCTTGTTTGTGATGATTATGACTTCTAAATTTTCTAAGCAAATAAAGTTGACTTGGACATTCAATTTGATACTTTGCAATAATCTGTTAATATTAGCTATATGATTACTGCTATCTTTCATAAATTTAGATTTGTTATTGTTATGCATCAGAATAATAACCTGCTTCCTAGATGGACTCTTTATAATTATATTCAGTTTGGGTTTGTACTTACTGGGATTGTTGATAATTTTTTGAATATTTTCTATTTTATCTGCTTTGAGATTTGAAAAGATCTCCTTGATTTTGAAAACTTCTTTGGTATTAGAAATATTGTGTTTGGATGCCTAGATATATGATTTTCCTTAGGCTTATTGTTCTAAATAGGTTTGGTAAGTTTGAAATATTTTGATATTTTGTTCACCTTCTTGGGGGATTTGGCTGGAATCAGAGAGAGTAGTTTTTTTATACTAGCTAGTCTGTCAGTAGATTTTTCTCTCTTTTTTCCTGATTTAACTGGGTTAGTTTTGGGAGTAAATTTACTAAAAACCATTTGTCTGAATGAGTTCTTGTTCTCATCAACAAAAAGCACATTCCATTCTAAACTATAGATAGAAGAAATGAGCTTCCATGAAGCTTCTTCTATGCTCTTAAGATTAGCAACATTGTTAGCTTTACTGGAATTGATTTGCTTATTATCAATGTAATTAGTGATTCAAATGAGAGATTCCTTAATGTTCTTGGTATCTGATAGAAGGTGCTCTAATGAGCCATGAAGAGATGCTAAATGAAAATTACTATCCCATAAATTAGGGTTCATTGGTTGGTTTGAATCATAAGGTAATTGAATGTTGATGATGTCCTCCTGTGTGGAACACAAGCTAGTGTTATTATTAGATCCATCTTTACCTTGAGGTTTCAGTGCTTTATTTAGGGTGGAATTGTTGTATTGAACACATTGTGGTTCCTTTGCAGGAATAGGGTCAGACACCTTCTTACAGACTAGATTGCCTTCAGCTTCAATATCTCTATATATAACAACTGAGAGCTGTCAATTGGATCCACTGCTATGTTGTCAGATAAATTATTGTTGTATTCTATCTTTAAGTGATATGTACAAGATGATATATTAGAAACAATAGAGGTGCTTTTAGAATTTATTCTGCTCAAGGAAGTAGACCTTTCCCTGATGGTGTCATTAACATCCATGTCCATTCTGGATAGTAATTTAGCCATATTCTGAGACTTTAGAGTTGATACAAATGTAAGAAAGTGTTTATTTACTAGTTCTCTCATGAGCACTACCATTCAAGATGGTAGTACAAGAAAAAGAAGCAATTGACATAGTATACTACTTCCAACTTATATCTATACTCTCTTTTACTAAGTCTTATAATTTGATTTGTCTTTAATACTATATCTGTGGATCCCTGGCAAGTGTAAATTATTTCTAACACAAATAAGGAAAATTAGAAACAAAAAATGAATAAAAATTAAAATAGGAGAGAAAAATAAAAGAAAACTAAGTCTACTATTTTTGACTTTAATATTCTTAGTTTACTAGTATATTATATATACAAGTTCTATATGGTTTATATTATCAATAAAGAATCCTACTCTAATATTCATATATTCTTCATGAGTTCTATATGAGAATGATATGCTATAATTATATTTATTAATGTTATTTTTTCTAGTATCTTTCATACTCTTCTGTAATAAATGATTATAATTACAAGTTTTGTTATATACTTTTATGACATCATACTATATAATATATCATGTGACTTTAATCATATAAATTATCTTCATTGTCTTTTCCCAAAGTTAAAGAAAAGTAAAATAAAAATAAAATAGTAAAAAAGAAAGAAAGAAATTCAAAATAAAATATAAGAGCCCAGAATATACTATAATAACTGGAATGTATTAGAGCAACTGAGTGAAGTCTTCAGAGTTAATAAAGTTTATGCTTTAAGACTAACACATTGAGTACAACCTACTTTTCTTTAGAAAAAGCTAAGAGAATAGAATAAGATTTTCTTAAAGTGAGTACTATTCTAAACACCTCATAGTTTATTACAATCCAACAAAACAATACTAAGATAACCTAAGAATTGCCATAGTATGCTTGAACTCTTATTTATTTTCCTTTTATCTATTTTTATTGATTTAATTTTTCTTTTCTTGTTTTTTTTTCTTTTTTCTTTAATTTCTTGGACAATAAAAAGGCATGTGACAGTGGTCACATAATGCATCACATGATATTAAGAGAAGGGGCTGAAAGAATAATATCAAAGTATATATTTACAATTTATCTTATAGTATACATATAGTGTACTTATGACTGTCATATGGACATTAAAGTAGGACTATTTATCCTTAGCACAGACCATGAATGTCATGGTATGCTTGAACCCTTATATTTTATTTTGATTTTGATTTTCTTTTTATCTATTTTCTTTGATTTGATTTTTATTTTTATTTTCTTTTATATTTCTTTTATTTTATAGACAATGAATAGACACATGACATGATGTCATAGGCCTAGAATCTGGAAGAAGGGGATGAAAATACATGGTATATATATTGTATACTTATAGCTGATGTATAGACCTTAGGGTAGGGTTATTTATCATTAGTATAGACCATGAACTATTTTTATAAATAGGGTAGCAATACATTGGGGACTCCTTGTCAAGTTCTCCTATAATTCTTATGAGATTCTTTGCTTATAAGATTACTTAGTATACTGTTAACTATCTTGGTTAATAGTTGCCTGTCAGGCATGGTTCACACCAGGGTGGAAGTCTGCAGAATGGACTTAGAGATGAGCAGACTTGTGGAACGACCTTGGCTTCAGCTTATGTGCTGCACTGTCTGTCTGTCATGTAGTCGCAAATTCAGATGATGTGATGAAGTCCAAGATGGGAGTGAGTGCTAATTGGTGTGTTACTATTGAACACTGGAGATCGAGTTCAATAAGAGTTTATCTTTGTTGATTATCAGACTAGCAAATTACAGTATAACTACTAGTCTTATATACAAATAGAAAGTATAGGAGATGCTCAGGATTTCAGTGGTAAAACTCCTATTACCCCGAGCAAAGGTTTTAGTGTTGAAACACTAACAGGAGTAACTCTGTCATGGAAAACTAAGTTGAATAGGAGTATCTCCGCCATGGAAGACAGAATACCTGGATGGTTGTAGCACTGCCATGAGATGTGTTGCGAGAAAGGCGGACTTGTATGATTACTCCACAGAGATGTAATTTCCAGATAGGTGGACTTGCATATGACATTGCCACAACAAGAATAATGATATATAGATAGTTAGTGCTATGGAA
>Ga0157358_1001448_pt1 | contig 10416 bp, 17 predicted proteins | sample AttcapACBM2_FD_111484 | JGI IMG/M metagenome (GOLD analysis project Ga0157358, IMG submission 111484) | Fungus gardens microbial communities from leaf cutter ant in Botucatu, State of São Paulo, Brazil - Atta capiguara ACBM2 | ecosystem: Host-associated > Fungi > Mycelium > Unclassified ...
AGTTATCTTCGTTGATTATCAGACTAGCAAATTACAGTGTAACTACTAGTCTTACATATGAGCTCTTACTATAGGAGATACTTGGGGTTTCAGTAGAATAGCCCTTATTAACCAAGTAGAGGTTTCAGTGTTGAGACACTGACAGAAGTAACTTCATCATAGAAGACCGAGTTGAATAGAAGTATCTCCACTGTGGAAGATGGAATACTCAGATAGTTGCAGCACCACCATAAGGTGTGTTGCAAGAAAGGTGGCCACTGTAGAAGGCAGGCTTGTATAATTGGAAAATAATATCACCATGGGGATGTAATTTCTGGACAGGTAGACTTGGATATAACAGCTAGCCAGATTAACTACACCATACTTAAATGGCCTGGCTATATGTGGGAAATGAGATAACCATGCTCATTCATTAGTATCTTGCTAATGAATACCATCCTCTACAATGGTGAAGAGTGATTGCAATAGCACTCAGAAAGTCTAACAAACCTGACTATACCTAACCTAGAGCATACTATCTCATCACACTTCTTGAGTGCATAGACAAGCTACTTGAAAAAGTAGTAGCCTACAGACTAATGTATCTTATAAGCCAATACAACTTTATCTTAGGTTCCCAATTTGGAAATAGAGCTAACTCCTTCACTTCAGATGCTATTCTCATCTTTGTACATGATATTCACAACTTATGGAACCATAGCCTAGCCACTTCTGCACTAATCTTTGATATCAAAGATTATTTTGACTTTGTTAACTATGAACATTGTTATGAGACAAAGAAGTATGGGAAGATATTTCCTTATATATTAGTGGAAGAACATTATTTTATTAGTCTATGGTGAGAGAGAGAAAGCATGTGACCTGGAAGTCACATGACATTATGTCATAGAGTTTAGAGTGGTCTAGAAGAGCCTAGAAGGGTCTATAGTCTAGAAAAGTTTAGAGAAGTTGGAAAGAGTCTAGATAGATGACATCAAGGAGTATGTTAATCACATTGCTACCTCATGGTGTACACATGGTGCACTCATGAATGACGCTTGGACATTAGGGCAGGAGTAATTATTAGTAGCATGGACCATGTGTAATTTATATAAATAGAGTAGCAATTTAACAGAGACTCCTTGTTGAGTTCTCTTGTGATCTTCACTTGATATCCTACTGAGAGATTTACTTGTTCATGTTACTATTGGTCTTTGTGACTAGTAGTTGCCACAACAGTAGAACTCAACTACCTTTAGGGACTCTGCATCACATGGACTCCTATTCTTTTATTCTTTATCATCCTCGACTGTGAACAGCATGCTCAACATAAAGAAGATCTATAGCTGGGCCCTAGGCTTAAGGGATACACTAGCTAGGCAGGGGAAGCTTAGCTAGTCGATTGTGCTGTAGCCCACAAGTGTATATTGGTTGTATCACCTTTTGTGGACATGGTAGATAGTTATATTTGTATAGAAAACTTGTACTGTAGGATTCTCTTGTGACCTGTCCATACAGAGCAGTGGCATAGTCCATTAAGGAGTGCCTAGTTTAGAAATTTCCTTCTTAGGAATATTAGTCAGGAATTCATTAGGACAGTAGTTAGTAGATAGTGTAGGTGGGACAAGAAGAGTGCCTACTATTATTTCCAGAGGATTTGCTGCTGTTTAGAATCAATAGCAAGAGAATAAAGAAAGATTGTAGTTACTGAAAACAAGGCCACAGTAATAGATAGTGATACCATTGTCAGATGCTAAGGTAATGAGAGAGAGATTAGATTACCACTAGTAACAAAGGGCAGTAAGAGAATAGATTTGACTTTTGAAGAAGATATTTTTGGAAGAGAAACGAGATGGCAGATATTAGTCAGGTGAATATGGAGGAAATAATTAGAGAATATGATGAAGAAGAAGCAGTTAGATTGATGAAGGTAATAATGAAAAATAATGTGATGATGTTAAAATTACAAAAACAAATATTGGAGTTGCAAGTGGCAGAAAAGAGACAGAAAAGGAGACAGGAAGATAGAGAACAAAGGAGAAGAGAGTATGAAGAGAGAAAGGAGGAGGAAGAGCAAAAGAGAAGGAAAGAATTAGAAGAAGAAGAAGAGAAGAAAAGGATAGATGAAGAGTGGAAGAAAGTAGAAGAGATGAGAATACAAGAAGAGAGAAAAGCAGAGAAGGAGTGGAAATAACAAGTGATGTGGGAAAGAAGAAGAGAGGAGAATAAACAAAGAGCAATGGAAGAAAGAAAATGTTTTGTTTGTAGAGGCTTTGGGCATATTGCCTGTCATTGTAGAAATGTGAGAGAAGAGGGACTGGCATAGGTACCCTTAAATAAATTTGAGATGTTGAAAGATAGAGTAATGCAAAGAGGAGAAGGAAGCGGAAGGGAAGTGGTAAAAGATAGAAGGGAAATTTTGAGAAAAGAAAGAGCAAAGAGGGGGGTAGAGGTAAGACAGACAAAGATAGAAAAAGAGAAGGAAAAGGAGAAATATTTGAGAGAAGTAATAGTGAAGATTGGATTGAAGCAGAAAGAAGAAGAAGAAGAGGAAATTGTGGTAGATGTGTTGTTAGATAGTGGAGCAACAGAATTAGTGATGAGTGAAGAGTTTGCAAGAAAGCACAAAGTTAGAAAGGCCAATTTATGTGAGGAATGTGGATGGTACACTTAATTATGCAGGACCAATTGTAGACACAGTAGAGGTGGAGATATTTTTTAAAAGACATAAGGAGAGGACGTTGATAGATGTGATAGGAGGACAGAAATGGAGAGTTATATTGGGTATGCCTTGGCTAGCATGCCATAACCCAGAGATAGATTGGAGAATGGGAGAAGTACAGATGACAAGATGCCTAGAGGAATGTGGGAAGAAATGGAGAATAGGAAGACAAACAAAGCCAGGATGGAAAAAACAGGAAGAAAGAGAAAAGAAAAGAGTTTAGAACACCGACAATAGAAGAAGAGATAGCAATAGCAAAAATAGTAAAGGAGAAAGAAGAAGAAGAAGAAGAAGAAGACTTGATAGAGTTAAGAGCAGTAAAGGAAATGGTTCCAAGATGGTTCCATAAATATTTGAAGATGTTTGAAAAGAAAGAGTCAGAGAGAATGCTGACAAGAAAGGCCTGAGATCATGCCATAGATCTCAGAGAAGGTTTTGTACCAAAAAAAGGAAAGATATATCCATTGTCAAGAGTAGAAAGAGAGGAAGTGCAGGAGTTCATGAAGGATCAGTTAAGGAAGGGATACATTAGACCATCAAAGTCACTACAAACATCACCAGTGTTCTTTGTGCTAAAGAAAGATGGGAAGAAGAGGATGGTGCAAGACTATAGATACCTGAACAGTTGGATGATCAAGAACAATTATCCATTACTACTGATTTCAGATCTGATAGATAGTATTGGGAAGAAGAGGGTATTTACAAAGATGAATTTGAGATGGGGTTATAACAATGTGAGGATAAAGGAGGAAGATGAGTGGAAAGCAGTATTCTCAATGCCAGAGGGGTCATTTGAACCCATGGTAATGTTCTTTAGGTCAACTAACTCACTAGCAACATTCCAGGCAATGATGAATGATTTACTAAGAGATTTGGCAGTGAAAGAAAAAGTAGCAGTATTTATTGATGATGTAATGATAGTAACAGAGACAGAGGAAGGATATGACAAGATAGTGAAGAAAGTATTGAGGAGGTTAGAAGAAAATGATTTATTTGTAAAACCAGAAAAATGTGTGTAGAAGGTTAAAGAAGTGGGATTTTTGGAAGTGATAATAGGAGAAGACAGAGTGAGAATGGAGAAGAAAAAGGTTTAGGGAGTGATAGAATGGCCAGTGCCAAAGAATGTGAAGGATGTACAGAAGTTTTTGGGGTTGGCAAACTATTACAGACAGTTTGTCAAAGATTTTGTGAAGATAGTGAGGCCATTGTATGTGATGATGAGGAAGGAGACAAAGTGGAGTTGGGGAGAGAGATAGCAGAAAGAATTTGAGGAATTGAAGGAGAAATTTACGACAGAGCCAGTCTTGGTAACACCAGACCTAGATAGAGAGATAAGGGTAGAAGTGGATGCATCAGATTTTGCTACAACAAACATCTTCTCAATGAGATGAAAAAATATCACATTTCCCTCAAACTAGTAAAGTAGATATCAAACTTCCTTTTTGACTGAGAAGAAGCAATATGCCTTGATGGTATCCAAGAAGAAATGAAACCAGTCAAAAATAGTATTCTACAAGAACCCCCTATTTCTCCCATCCTTGCCTCTTTTTACTCAGCAGGCCTACTTGACATTTTTGGAACACCAACCAATCTTATTGAGATTCTAGAAAACCATACCTATAACCACCCTACTCATGTCTCCATTCTTATGTATGTAGATGATGGGAAGCTAATTGTCTCCTCTCATTCATTAGATATTAACAACTATATACTTGCTAAGGCCTATCAATTGGTAGACCAATGATTACACTCAGCTGGACTCTTCCCTAGTAAGGATAAAAGAGAATTGATGCACTATACTCAGAGAAAAAGAGACAAAACATCACCAACTATGATGGTACTACCTCTACAATACTAGTAGGCTTAACAATCTGCTAGCTAGAGGTTCACTTCAATTACAAACTTTTCTACAACTACCATGTCACCAAAATAGCAGTGAAGGCTGAGAATGCTGTTGCATGCATCTCAATGCTAGCAAACACTGTTTGGGGCTTATCATACTACCACCTCTGCCTCCTCTACTATACATGTATTTTCCCTATTATCATCTATGCTAGTGCCACCTGGTGGACAGGCAAATAGAAACATATTCAAATACTGAATAAAGTCCAAAATAGAGCACTCCACCTAATATGTGCAGCCTTTTACATCTATCCTACTCATATATTAGAACTAGAAGCATCTATTCCCCTTCTTGGCCTATATCTGGACTCTCTTACCAGACATACTGCTATCTGCTTTAACAAACTTAATACTAATAATCCTATCCTCCAATGACTATCTAACAACTGGTGCAATAGACAGAGCCTCTCAAATCCTCCTCCTCTCTCTACTAAACACAACTGTAGGTTCAAACCAATATAACTACAAAAAATAGCCATATTCACCTCTCTAGCCCATGAATGCATCTTCCCCTTTCTTCTCCCTTCATGGCAAAAAACACAGCTAGACTATGGAAAATGCTTTACAATTCACCAATCTACTACCAATAAAGACAAAGTAGTGGCTCACCACAACAGATTTGTCAACCAAGCACAATACCACCCAAAAACACTCCTTACCTACTTGGATAGTTCCCAAATATCCTTTCTCAACCAATTCTACCAAGTTGGATCAGCAGTAGTAGGATACCACCAGAGAAAAGAAGTCTTTCACTGAAAACTTGGCCTTGGGGGCTCAGCCAAAGTTTATAATGCAGAGCTTGCTAGACTTGTAACTAAACTATTAGAATCCATCTTCTTTGCATATCAACATCCTGAAGTCTACCACATTCAACTATATGCTGACAACATCTCAGCCATATCTATAGCCTTTAATCTTAAGCCCCAATAAGGCCAGCTTATGGTATATATCTTCTACCAAAAGACTCTCAGATGGCTTGACTCCTCACCACACCACTATTTCTCTATTTCCTGGTTTCCTGGCCATACTAAATTAGAGGAAATGAAAAAGCTGATAAACTAGTGAAAGAAGCTGCAAAACTCCAGAGCCAATTTAATACTACAACCACTTTGGCAAGCCATTGAGTATGTAAATATATGCTTACCAAATGGAAATGGATATGGAGAAATCAATCTCAAAATAGATAATATGGCCCTGCAAACTGCATTTCCCCATCTTTTCAACCCATCCTCCATTTTAAAACCTTGTGCAACCAAAGAGAAATCTTTGGCTGCCTTATTCAATGCAGAACAGTTCATGGCTACTTTGGAGACTACTATCAATCTACAATTCCTTCAAAAAGCATATCCTGCCCTTGTGGAGAAGAAATACAAACACATAAGCATATCATTGACACATGTCCCCAATATGAGAACCACTGCCAAATCCTTTGCAATGTCTCAAGCTCCATATATATACCAGATATCCTTGGAACAAAATAAGGCATAGCTGTCCTAAACAAATTCCTTGAGAGATTAGGTGCATTCACTAAGAATGAAACAGGTCTACCTAGATGGAAGCCACCCACTATTAAAGACTCCCTAAATGCTGAACATGATATAGAAGACCTTGAAGATGATGAAGAATAGCCTTGAAACTAACACATCACATTAAGCCACAACCACTACTCCTTCACTATGTCTTTATACTCTCTCTCATAATTTTCTTCTAGTTTATATCTATTATTTGCTACCATTGGCCTGTGCTCACTCCTACAGCCAACATTATTAACTGTTATGAATTTAAACCTTTGGAGTTAGGTAAAAGAACAAACTCTTGTATTAGAGTAAACACAAGAGAACTCAATAGAGAGCTCTTTACAAAGTAGACTACCTTATATACCTACTCAGATGGTCTGTGCTAACTACTGTGCATCCTACCCTAAATGACCATGTATAAGGTATGAGGTCAACATATAGTATACATGCTATATGACATTACTTCTTTCTAGAACCTGCTACTTCTTTTTCTTGTGTCTCATGACTTGTGGCCCTACCATCAGATGTGACAGATGTGACAGTGTGACCAATCATCACTCTAACCCTAACTCTCAAGTTCTAAAAATAGAAAATGTAAAATAATTCAAAAGAAAATGAAAAATGAAAAATAAAATAAAATTGAAGTCCATCGTTTTTGCTTCTTACACTAACCTGATCTACTCTAACATTCTCCTCAACCAGACATCTCCATATTGTACCTTTGAACTATTATTGGTTTTTATCTTATAAATATAGATACCACCCTGCTGAGAAGGTGTAATTACTTCAAACACTTACCATGTCTTAGCACTAGTTTGCTTGTCATTCCTTTTCTTTCTCTTATACCACTATCTTGTATAGTAATATCTAATAGAGTCTTAAAGAATATATAATTTTCTCCTTCAGCTTTCATACCTACTGCTCCTCAAATGGAATGTTTACTAGCCAGCTCAGCAATGAACATCAACATAACCAAGAAAGTTGACAATTTTAACAGTGCTAGGAGAAGGTCTCCTTCTCCTAGTAATGTCTCCTCTAGAAGTGCTTCAGTCAAATTGAAGGCTTTCTCTATTCTATACCATGAAAGGATAGTTGTACAGAACAACCTCCCTGATGAAGAACTTAGGGAACCTATTGACTGCTCTTAGTTGTCATATGACAACAATTGTCAAGAAACTAGTTGTGTCAATATAGTAGTTGACCCTATTATTTCCCAAGACACACAACATGTTTCAAACAAGATACTAGCCCTCAACACCTTCAGCTTCTCTTATGTTGATGATGATAACATCATCAACATCCAATTACTGTACAATCCTAATTGACATATGGAGCCAGAACTATGGAATGGTAATTTCCACCCTATTTCTCTTCACAAATCACTGAAACACCTTGCCTCTGATACCAACAATATCAAGAAATCTCTGGCCTGTATGGCCAAATATATCAAAAACAAAAAGATTGAAATGTCCAAGTCCAATGACATCAAGGACTTCAAAGATACTGGTAAAGCTGCTTGGGAGCTTATTTTCTCTATCTATAATTTTGGATGGGATTCTCTTATTGCTGACAACTATAAAAATAGTCTTAGGCAAAAAATAGCATATAAATTCACCCCCAAAGTCAACCCAGAAAGAAATGGTAAGAAAGGGGAAAAAAACACCAACAAACCTGCAAGCATCAAAAGGCTTTCTCCTCCGATTCCTGTTAAATTCTCTAAAGAAGTAAATGAAATCTCAAAATACTTCAAATCCAACAAACTAACCCAGAACAACACCAGTCAAACCAAGTCCTATGCTCAAGCTACTAAGACCAGTGGCAATATCAAGAAAGTTCTGAGGATAAAAGAAACTTTCCCATCCCTCCAAGCAAAAAACATCAAAAACATTCAAAAAATAATTAAATGAAACAACAAACCAAAGCCCTGCATCAATATGACCACAAAAGGTCTGTCCAGAAAACAGATTATTATTCCCATAAGCAGGAATAATAAAAGAATTTTATGGAAGAAAGCAATACCCATGTTTCAAACATGAATAGAGTCCTAAAAAATATCAAATCCAATGTTTTAGTTGATTTCATCTGTCCTAATGTAGCTAGCATCACAATTGTCACTAACAAAGTCACCACTTCTTTAAACCTACAGACTATTGAGCAATATGTTAAAGACACAAATCGCATTAATTCAAACAAAGTTGAATTACTAAGACTTCTCTGATCCAAATTATACTTGAAGATCATAAGTCTTCCATATCTTCAAGAAATCACTGCCACCTCCATAAACTCGAGTGTGGTCAAAAAAATCATCAAGAACAACCACATTTTCAACAACATCACTTTGGTGTCAAAGCTTTGAATTATCAAAGTCTCCCCAAAATCCAACATGGCAATTATCTGGATTGATATATAGGATATACAAAGTAATAGCAATACCAAAATGCTCATCATTAGATGCTTCAACATAGGTAACTACATCACTACTATTAGAGGAGCAAACATGAACCCTAAAGTCTCTTAATGCAAGAATTGTTGGGGGTAGAGCCACTCTATGTTTTTGTGCAGAATTCAAGAGACCAAATGTGTCAAGTGTAATGGTCCTCACAAATCAAAAAATTACCAACAATTTGCATGATGCTGCAAAGCTAATAATAAAATAAACCTCTCTCGACTGGAAACTAAGAAGGGCAAATCATACTCTCATTCCTTCAAGTGCTCCAACTACTAAGATGACCATCAGGCAGACTCAAATGTATGCCCATTCTAGAGGCATTGATTCAATTGAGACTAGCATAACAATAAGAACTTTGTGAAAGTAGGAGTAGATCAATTTGCTCAGCCATGAGTGGTACCCAAGCATGATTTATAATAACATTAAGACATCTTTATTCAAGAACTGCTCTAGTTGGTTATTTACTTCATTCCAAGCTCCACTAGTTGTGAAGAAGATAAACTAGTCAGAGTTCCTCATCATCCTAATTGGACTACCTTCTCTAGGACTTCGTTGCATGCCTCCAACTCTCCCAGAGTCATTATATATATTAATATTTGTATTTCTTTTCTTTATTTTGCTCTGTGGAATAACATTCTCAACTATAGGAACATATCTTGTATTTCCTTTTTCAATAAGGGTTTGATTTAATTTTTAATTAATGTGTATTCAGACTTGTCTCAATTGGCTTTGAAGTATCTTAAGGATACTAAAGTCAATATAAATAACATTCTCATCATGACTAAAGACTTTAACATTAGGAACAGTTTTTGGAACCCAAACTTTCCATACCATTCTTCACATAGGGATACTTTCTTTGATATTGCTGATTATTTCCAGTTAGAAATCTCCAAACCAGCTGAATTCTTTCCTACTAGATACTCCAACAATGCTCAAGACTCAAACTTAGTCCTAGATCTAGTTTTTCTTCATTCTTTCTCTCCAGAATTCAACAACCATCATATTTGTCCTGATTAGAGGTTAACCTCTGATTATGCCCCCATTACTGTCAATATCTCAATATTCAATGAATGTATACAAATAAAAAAATGATCTCTCATCAAGAATAGTGATGAGGAGAACTATTTCATCAAAGAGCTCATAAATACCATCAAGAGCATGGATACATCCTCTATCCAAAGCATCGAAGCTCTTGAAAACATTGTTCAAATGCTAGCCATTAATATTGACAACACTTGGCATAAGTATTCCAAGAGTGTAAACATTACTAAGCATTTCAAAGCATGGTGGGATGAAGACTGTCATAAAGACCTTAATATGTACCAACAATCTAGATGTCTAGAAGACTGGAATAAATTCAAAAGGATGGTCAAGAAGACAAAGTGTATTTTCTTTGATGAAAAAATCAATAAAATCACTAACAAGAAGTATGGCCTATAGAAACTCATGAACTAGGTCAAAAAATATAAACTTCCAGCTATCAAAGCCATTCAGCACAATGGTTGACCCTATATTGAATTGAACAACCTATGGGATGCCCTTCACAACTCATTTAACTCCATACAATTTCATGAAGTCGATTTCCAACTACTGAATGAAATCTCTAGTAAAAATGTCAAAACATGGGCACCATTCTCAAGAGAAGAGCTTATCAATGCCATTGAAAAATGCAACAACTCTTCAGCTCCTAGTCCAGACAAGCTATCTTGGAGTCACATCAAGAGAATTATCAAAAACAACAAATGTATTATCAAGCTCATTGATATCACTAATACTTGTATCAACTTAGGATACTGGCTGTTTCATTTCAAGACATCTACAACCATTATCATCCCTAAACCTAACAA
>Ga0157358_1001449_pt1 | contig 10413 bp, 16 predicted proteins | sample AttcapACBM2_FD_111484 | JGI IMG/M metagenome (GOLD analysis project Ga0157358, IMG submission 111484) | Fungus gardens microbial communities from leaf cutter ant in Botucatu, State of São Paulo, Brazil - Atta capiguara ACBM2 | ecosystem: Host-associated > Fungi > Mycelium > Unclassified ...
AGAATATTGGGACAAAGAAGGTCTTCACAAAAATAGACCTTAGGTAGGGATATAACAATATAAGGATAAAGGAGGGAGATGAGTGGAAAGCAGTGTTTACCACACTGGAAGGGTCCTTTGAACCAACAGTAATATTCTTTGGACTAACCAACTCACCAGCAATGTTTCAAACAATGATGAATGAGCTGCTGAGAGATTTGATTAACACTGGAAAAGTGGCTGCCTTTATAGACGATGTGATAGTGGGAACAGAGATAGAGGAGGGGTATGACAAAATAGTGGCAGAAGTCATATGAAGGCTGGAGGAGAGTGACTTGTATGTGAAACCAGAGAAATGCAAGTGGAAGATACAGGAGGTAGGATTTTTAGAAGTAGTAATAGGACCAGAAGAGATTAAGATGGAAAGAGAAAAAGTGCAGGGAGTACTGGAATGGCCAATGTCCAAGTGCCTCAAAGATGTTCAAAAATTTCTGGAACTGGCAAATTACTATCATTGATTCATTGAGGGTTTTGTATCTATAGCTAGGCCTCTGCACAATATGATAAAGAAAGACCAGAAGTGAAATTGGATAGAGAAGCAGGAAAGAGCATTCAGAGAACTGAAGAAAAGGTTTACGAGGGAACTGGTGCTAGCAGCACCAGATTTAGACAAGAAAATACAAATAGAGGTGGATGCATCCAATTATGTGATGGAAGAAGTATTGTCAATAGAGTATGGAGATGGACTGTGACAACCAGTAGCATTTCTCTCAAAGTCATTGAATGAAACTAAAAGGAACTACAAGATTCATGACAAAGAAATGCTGGTAATCATAAAGAGGTTGGAAAACTGGAGGCACCTACTAAAGGGCATATGTTTCAAGTTTGAGATCTGGACTGACTACAAGAACTTGGAATACTTCATGAAGGCACAGAAGTTAAATCAAAGATAGGTACAATGGGCTTTGTACCTATCAAGATTTGACTTTACATTGAAGTACATTCCAAGAATAAAGATGAGAAAGGCGGACAGACTTAGTAAATGATCAGACTGGAAAGTAGAAGTAGAAAAGGACAATGAGAATCAAATATTTATTAAGGACAACTAGATTCGTAGTCTACAAGAAGTAGTAATAGAAGAACCTGAAGTAGAAATATTAGAAAAGATAAAAAGAGCTAGGAGTAGAGACAAAGATATAGTTAGGATAGTAGAAAAGATGAAGAAGACAAAAGTAAAAAAGCTACAAGGGAAGGAGTGGCAGATAGAAGGAGATCTGGTATTGAAAGAAGGAAAGATATATGTGCCAAGGAATAAGGAGCTGAGGGCAGAGATAATACAGTTACACCATGATGTACTGGCAGCAGGACATGGAAGATGATGGAAGACAACAGAACTGGTTACTAGAAACTACTGGTGGCCAGAAGTAACAAGAGACATGGCGAGATATATGAAGTGGTGCAATTTGTGTCAAAGAATGAAGAATAGGACAGAGGAGTTGGCAGGAAAGCTAAAATTAAGTGAAGTACTGGAGAAGCCATGAACTCATCTAATAGTAGACTTCATCACCAAGTTACCGGTAGTAGCTGGGAAGAATGCAATTCTGGTAGTCTGTGATCAGTTGTCAAAAATGACCTATTTTGTGGCAACTACAAAGAGGACATCAGTAGAGAGTCTAGTGAGGTTGTTCAAGGACAATGTGTGAAAGTTACATGAGTTGCTGGAGAGTATAGTGTTAGACAGAGGACCCCAGTTTGTAGCAGAATTAACGAAGAAGTTGAATAGGATGCTAGAAATAGAAATGAGGTTGTCAACAGCATTCCACCTACAGACAGACAGGCAAATGGAATGAATGAACCAAGAGTTGGAACAGTACTTAAGGTTCTTTATGGATCATAGACAGAAGGATTGGCCGAAGTAGTTAGCATCAGCAGAGTTTGCGGTAAACAATAAGGTTTATATGGCAACTAAGGTTTCACCTTTTATGGCAAACTATGGAAGAGAATTAAGAAAAGGTAGAAAGTGCAACAGAATTTGTGGAAAGAATGAAGAAAGTATATGGGAAAACAGGAGCAGCATTGAAGAAGGCATAAGAAAATATGAAGAGACAGGCAGATAAGAGACAGAAAGAGACCAAGGATTGAAAGAAGGAGGATAGAGTCATGCTGAGTACCAAAGACTTGGTGTTTAAAGAGAGACCAGCAAAGAAATTAGTGGACCGATATATAGGCCCATACACAATTAAGAAGGTAGTATCCACCAATACAATCAAATTACGACTGTCAACCTCAATAAGAATCCATCTGGTTGTAAACATCAGTTGGATAGTACGATATAGAGAGCAGGTGGGAGACCAGAAAAAGGAAGAGGCTAAACCAATGAAAGTCAAAGAAGAAGAGAAATAGGAAGTGGAAAGAATATTGAATAAAAGAAAAGTAAGAGGTACAGAGAAATATCTGATATGATGGAAAGGATTTATGGCAGAGTATGATACATGGGAAAAGGAGGAGGATCTAGTAAATGCAAAGGAGTTGGTGGGTGAGTTTGAAGGAAGATTAAATGCAGAAGTAAGATGACAGAAAAAAATAGAAGTGGAAAGAAAAGTAAAGGAGAACCTAGAAGCAGAAGAATACAGGAGGAGTGAGCTACTGGGGAAGTATACAGCAAAATTGCTATACAGTTGGGATGATAGAAAGTTTGAGGAGAAGTATTTGAGGAAGTTGGAAAAGAACTAGCATAGGTGGAAGTCAGTTTCTCTGGAGGAGAAACCTTGAGAAAGGAGTAATGTTAAGATCAAAAAAAGTGGACTTAGTCTCTTTTATTGTTTCTTTCTCATTTTCATTTCCTTTTCAATTTATTTTCCTTTTTCTATTTTTAGAACTGAGGATTAGGGTTAAAACCCACAAACCCAAGAAGGAAGACATGAAAGAATAACATCGTACAATGTATACAGCACATGTTGGCCTTAAGATACACATATGGTAGTTTAGGGTAGGCTAGAAAGACTTAGCACGGACCAGGTGCTTTAGTATATAAAGTAGACAAACCCTATACAAAGTTGTCTATCAAGTGTTATGGAACGCTTTGGACATGAACAATTTTTATTTTCTTTTTCTTTTATTTTCTGACTTTATAGAGATTTTGTTTTCTTTTTCTTTTTGTTTTCTTTTGGACAATGAAGAGGCATGTGACAAGAAATTCACATGACAGGTCACATGATGTGAGGTCATAGGCCTAGAACATAGTGGAAGGATCTAGAAGATAACGTTAGGGCACATGGAGTATACATGGTGGCCTTAAGTAAGAAGTGAGGCAAACATGAGGTTGAAGCATGGACAATAGAGCAGGTCTAATTATTAGTAGCATGGACCATGAGACATTTGTATAAATAGGGCTCTAATTAAGAAGAGGCTCCTTGTTGAGTTCTCTTGTGAATTTCCCACTTAATATCCCATCCTAAGAGATTTACTGCCTTGTGCGGTCATTTGTCATTGTGATAAGTGGTTGCCACAACATCAAGTTCTCTTGTATAAACCCTATATAAGGTTCTTCTTCTGTCTAGCACTAAGAGCTTGAGTTGTAACAAGTTACTGATGGTTTGATATCTTAGTAATTGTAAGAATTAGTCTACTAGTTATAAAGATACTATTACAACCTTAAGCTAGAGCTCAGGTTGCACTTAGACAAAAACTTGAGGAGAAGATAAGAGAATAGAATAGATGGTAAAGTATAAAGATACAGGAGAGTATCTATACTATATATACTACTAATCAAATGAGGAAACTATACATAGTCCATGAGGTTAATGAGTCATTGTACATGAGGGAAAAATAAGGTTGGAGCACCTACTATATGAGGCACTGACTGAGACTACTATGGTACAGCCAATTGTATCATCATCATCCTCTGCTCTACTCTATACTGTATTCTTAAGATATTGGTCATAACAATACCCCATTTTCAGGATTTATATCCTTATAAATTTAGATCAACACTTCCAGTTCTTCTACCACATACATCACTACCATTTTCTTGTTGGGACCAATTATTACTTGTCCTCTATTATCAATTGCAATAAAGTATGGTTTATGTGGTGGCCCTTCTTGATACATAGTTATGGGATAGCCATTTCAAGATATTTCTGTGTTGTGTTTTTCTTTGACCAACACTGTAGTCACTTCTTTCCAAAATTGAGGATTTTGCTCTTCTCTGGATTTAAGTGATTGATAATGTGGAGGTGGTTGAAAGATTCTTGTCTGTGTGGGAGATCGGACAAACTTCATATACTTGATTAAGTTCTTAACTTCATCATCTATGAAGCTGGACTTGGTCATTGATGTTGACTCATCCACCTTGTATGGCTTGATTAGAATTACTTCTTTGTCTTCTACCTTTTCTTCTTTCTTGTCTTCATTTTCCTTGTATAAATCTTGTATCTCTTGAATGTGTTCATCTATGTATCTATTTCCTCGTCCTTTGTATATGTCCAATTCATCAGCTAGCATTCTTTGGATTTGAAACACTTGATTCTCTATATCACTTTGGATCAGGTATCATAAGTCTTCTGATACTCCTGCAATATTGGTTGTGTTGATAGTCCAATTATTGATACTGGCCATTAGAATTGAATTTTCCACTTCCATTATTGTTATATTTGTTTCTGCTGCAATCTTCAATATCTCCTTGACTTGTCTCTATATGTCAATCATCATCCCTAGACCTTTTAACATCTTGTAATAAGTTCTGGTCTAGTCGTCCCTCTCTGCTTAAAGTGGGATTTTACCCCCCTCTTTATAGGTCTCAACTTGAATACCTTGTCCAATAGTCTTCAATCGCCTCTCTTACATGTGGCAACCCCTTTTATACAATCTATTGATCATGTTCATCTCTATAGCCCTTTCAATGCATGAAGTATTGTATTCTTCTTTCATGTTTCCTATATTTCCTGACTTCTTCCACTTTATATTCCTCTTCTTCATTAATAATCATTGGTGGTGGTACTGGCTCCTCATGCTGACTCTTGAACTTTGGCTCTACACATCATGTCAGCAGGTCTTTGTTGAATATGTTATGAATTGCCTATCCTTCTAGAAGTTGAAATGCTCCTAAACCAATGTCCTTTGAGATTCTAAAAGGTCCATATCTTTTGTTGTCTAACTTCTTTGAGGGTCGATTCAATTGGATATTCTTGTTTTTGAGCCACATATTGTCTCCAACCTTTAGTCCTTGAGGATTCTGCCTTTTCTTGTTGAATTGCCTTTTCATGTTCTTCTGAGCTTCCTCCATTGCCTTTGTTGCCTATCTCCAACTCTTCTGTATTCCTATAAGGAACTCTTCTACTCTTGGAATCTCTGTTTGTATTACAAGGTCACCTTTCTATGGATGTCTTCCAAAGTTTAGTTTGAATGGTGTTTTTCCTGTCACCATATGTTTTTTGTCATTGTATTGAAATTCTGCTGCAGCTAGCTAGTCTGTCCAATTATCTTGTTGATAATTCACATAGTGTCATAAAAATGTTCCTATCTTTTGGTTGATTCTTTCCATTTGACCATCTGTTTGAGGATAGTATACTGTTGATAGTTGTCTTTTTGTTCCCAATATCTTTGTAAATTCCTTCATAAACCTTGATGCAAATTGTGGTCCTCAATCACTGAGAATTCTCCTGGGTACTCCATGTAATTTCCAGATATTGTTTCTGTAGATTTTCACAATTCTTTCTGATAATATATTTGTAGTTGCTGCCCTTAATCAAATCATCTTTGTGAATCAGTTTATGATGACCACTATGGCATCCATTCCATTTGACTTAGGCAAAGGTCCAATAATTTTGATACTAATCTCCTACTATGATTCTTGAGGTATTTCTAATGGATGTAACTCTCCTGCCTTCTTCTGATGCTGAACTTTATTTTGCTGGCACTTGAAACATCCTTGTACATATTTCTTGATGTTCTTTTTGAGTCCTAGCCACCAGTAGTTTTGTTTGATTAGTTCTATCATCTGTTGTTGTTCTGGATGCCCCATGTCTACTGAGTCATGATTCTCCTTTAGAATTTGCTCCCTGATCTTCTTGTTGTTTGGAACATATATTCTTCCTTCCATGTATATAATTCTGTCTTTTTCCCATGTTAATCCATTTTTCTTTTTCAATGTTTGGACCATCTCTTGTTCTCTGGTGTTGTTTCTTCTAATTTCCTTGGTTATGTCCAATTTGTCCATTGTTGTCTTTCTTCTTAGTATTGTAATTTCTGCTGTTGTTCTCCTTGTCCATAATTGTTCTTTGAGTAATTGGACATCTTTGTTGTCTTCTTTCATATTCACTTGATCTTTTCTGACAGGATGTCTGCCTTTGTGTTTGTCTTTCCTGGTATATGTTTCAACATAAAATCATAGTTCTGTGACTTCAAGTACCATTGAGCTTGTCATTCATTTAACTTGTGAGGTTCTTGGAAGTACTTTAAGTTTTCATAATCCATCCAGACTTCAAAAGATTTTATAGCATCCAACAAGTACTATCTCCACTTAATCAGGGCTTCTACTATTGCTAGTAGCTTCTTGTCATAGATTTCATAATTTCTTTCTGCTGGTTACATTGTCCTTGATAGAAACGCTATCAGTTTCCATTTCCCTTCTTGTTCCTGAGATAGTACTTCTTCTATAACATGTCCTGAAGCATCTATTTCTACTCAAAATTTTTCTTCCCTCTTTGATAAGAAAAGAACCAGTTGACTCGTTATCTTGTCTTTAAGTTCCTCAAATACCTTTTGGTGTTCTTTCTCCTATTTCCATTCCTTCTTGCCCTTCAATTTATTTAATGGTCTTGCTGTGTGGCTGAAGTTTTGGATAAAGCATCAATAGAAGTTTGTAAATCCAAGGAAACTTTCTATGTCCTTGACCTTCATTAGTGTCTTTCATTCCTTTACTGCTTTAATTTTCTCCTGCTCCATTTTGACTTATCTCTTTCCCACTATAACTCCTAGAATGGGAATTTCTTCTATATTGAAGTTGCATTTTGATCATTTAAAACACAGATTGTGTTTCTCTGCTATCTTCAAGAATCTGATTGTTTATTCCTCCAATTCTTCCATGGTTTTTGCTAGTATAACAAAGTTATCCATATAGTTTGCCAGCACTCCTTTATGGAATAACTCCTGGAAAATACTATTCATCATCCTTTGGAACATTCCTGGTAAATTGCATAGTTCAAAATACATAACATGTGGTTCAAATAGCTCTTTGTTCATTAGGAATGTGGCCTTCCATTCATTTCCTTCCTTAATTTGTATGTTATTGTATCCTTAGATGAGATCCAAATATCTTGCTTCTTTGAGTTTATCTATCACTTCTCTGATCAGAGGTAATGGTGTTTTATCCTTTATCATGACCTGGTTGAGCTTTCTGTAATCCTGGACCAATCGTAATGAACCGTCTTTCTTTGGGATGTAGAAACAGAGTGCTGTATATTGTGATTTCAATTCCACTATTAGTTCTGTCTTGAGTTGTTTATCCAACCATTGATTCAAGGCTTCTTTCTCCTTTAGTGTTATTGCATAGGCTTTTGCATTTAGTTTCTTTGGGGCTTCTTCCATAAGATTGATTTTGTGGTCCCATCTATGTCTTTTTGGTAATTTTTTCGAACTTCTTCTTGTTGAATAAATATGTGAAAGGTTGAATATACTCTGGTAAATCTTCTGAATTTGTCCTATCTGGTTCCTTGCTGATTTCACCATTGTCCTGTTCCATAGTTTCCATAGTCTTTGTCCTTCTGGATTTGAACCTAATATTCTCATGTTTCATTGTACAACTTCCTGGACATCTTGTAAACCTGATGGTGCTGTTCTTCCAATTGACTAGCCAGTCATGACCCAAGAATATATCCATCCTGTCTAAGTTCATTACAGCTACTTCCAACTGTTTCTTGTGGCTGTTGATTTCAATTTCTAGAGGTATCACTCTGATCACCTCTCTATTCTTTGTTCTATCTGTATTAAAACTTCAAATGAAAAGTTTATTGGTTTTGTCTGGATTCTCTTATCTTTGACAAGTTGCTTGTCGATTCCTATATGTATGCATCCAGAATCCACCAGTGCCTTAACCTTTAATTTCTTTCCATTCTTCATCTTCACATCTACTTGCACATTTAATTTCCACTTTCCTTTGCTGTTTTGGTGATTTGGAATAATATATTTATTCTGGGAATTTACATGGGAGATCTCTTGTACTGTACCTACTTGAAATCATCACCAAAACCTTCTTCTTATCCTCTTTTTTATCTGATTCCTCCTGAATCTTTCATTTCTTCATTGACTGTGTTTTTTTATAGTCTTTAGCAATATACTCCTCCTTGTTACATTTGAAACAAGTTCGTGTTTCTTGTTCTTTCTTCTTGGATTTGTATTCTTTTGCCATATGTTCATACTTGTTGCAATTGAAGCACTTAGCCTTCCCATCCTTAAAGTTGTCATTAGACTTTCTAATGTCTATGGGCTAACCTTGCTCTCTATAAGTTGTTCCTGTTCCTGTCTTGTAATCATATTGTCCTTCTGTGGATTTGTACCCTTATCTTACTGATGTTATAGCCACTTTCTACTCCTTAATTGTTTCTGGTGCAGCTATCAATGAATATCCCAGTATTATCTTGATAATATCTGATCGTACATTCTTTTTTAATAAAAAGATGGCATGTAGCTCATTTATATCTACCTTCATGGCCAATATGTCAAACTCTATCATAAAGTCCACTATATTCTTCTTTTCTTGCTTGAAAGATTTGATCTTCTATTTGATATCTGCTGCCTTCATCTTGTCATTGAACATTGTCTTGATTTTTTTGATGAAATCTTCCCAATCCTGGGTTCCAAGTTCTTTGTCTAGCTCATTAAGCTTTCTCTATATATATACCTACTACACCTCCTTTGAGGCAAGCTAGAATCGCTGTAATCCTATCGTTGGTTTCTATGATCCTGTTACTCTTGAGGAACAGTCTCATTCCTCTCCACCAGTCTTTGAATTTTGTTCAATCACTGTCAAACTATCCTGAGTCTGGTACCATGTTCTTTGGTACTCCTGCCTGTACGTTCTTACTAATTATTGCTGCTGGTACTGGTGCTACTGACATCTCTGTGTTCATTTGTTCATAATTGATTAAGGCTTCTTCTGTAATCTGTAGAGATCCTAGTTGTTCTGACAATACCTCAATATTATTCATTCTTCTAGAACTTGTCTTGGTTCCTCTTTGTAGTTTTCACTATATGTATTTCATTCTCAACAGGTAACTTTGTCTAGTTTCATTCATGGAGACTATCTACTATACCTCTCTTGCAAGGTGAGCTTGTTGATGCTTTATCAAATATTATGACCTTAAGCTAAAGCTCAAGTTGCACTTAGGCAAAAACTTGAGGAGAAGATAAGAGAATAGAATAGATGGTAAAGTGTAAATATACAGGAGAGTATCTATACTATATATATATATACTACTAATCAAATGAAGAAACCATACATAGTCCATGAGGTCAACGAGTCATTATACATGAGGGAAAAATGAGATTGGAGCATCTACTATATGAGATGCTGACTAAGATTACTACAGTGCAGCCAATCATATCATCATCACCCTCTGCCCTACTCCATGCTGCATCCTTGAGGTATTAATTATAACAGATACAAGCTAAATGAAGTTTGTGATAATTTCACTTTAGATGTTCTTACTGGTTTTTTGTTAACTTTATGAACCTCCATCTTCTAACATCCAAAAATTACTAGAAATCAGGGTAACTTGCTTAATAGCCTCTATTTTAGACAACTATCCTAGATAGTATACCTAGTATATAATTTAGTAGTTTACACTATATTAGTTATTCTGAAAATCAACTAAAACTAACATTCATTCCCAGTGTTGGCAAGAATACATCTTACCATCCTCCAGTAGTTTTTCATCTCCCAAGTTTCCAAGTCCTATTCCAAAATATACAACTAATATGACTAGTAAAAGTGTAGCATACAACCTAAAGCCAAAGATCATTCCAACCCATTTTCAGATAATACACTAATTACTTATTTGGACTTCTGAGATGCCTTATTGGATCTTGAATAATGAGGTATAAACTACATCTAATAGTATATGACTGTCAGGTGCAGTTCATACCAGAGGTGAAAGTCCACAAGATGGATCCAGAGATGTGTGGACTTGTTGAATGACCTTGGCTTCAGCTTATGTGCTGTACCATCTGTCTGCCATGTGGCTATAACTTTAGATAATAGAAAGAGGTTCAAGATGGGAGTGAGTGCTAATTGATATGTCACCGTTGAACACTAGGGATCAAGTTTAATAAGAATTTATCTTTGTCAATTATCAAACTAGTGAATTACAGTATAACTACTAGTCTTATATATGAGTTCCTACTATAGGAGATGTTCAGGGTTTCAGTAGTATAGCC
>Ga0157358_1001450_pt1 | contig 10409 bp, 4 predicted proteins | sample AttcapACBM2_FD_111484 | JGI IMG/M metagenome (GOLD analysis project Ga0157358, IMG submission 111484) | Fungus gardens microbial communities from leaf cutter ant in Botucatu, State of São Paulo, Brazil - Atta capiguara ACBM2 | ecosystem: Host-associated > Fungi > Mycelium > Unclassified ...
AAAAAGAAAAGGATACTGTAGGTGATACTAATTTACACTAAGAATAACAGTGATACTGTTATTAAGTAATTCCTTCATAGAAGGAGAATGTTTCTGGATTAAATTTGAGAAAAGCAACAAAATTCTTCAACAACTCCCTATTCAAATTCCAATATTTATTATATCTCCTACAATTGTGAAAGATATTGTTATGATTGATACCTCATGGTCTACAGATAGTTACTTCATAGACAACAGGTCTTGGAGTTCATCTTTATTATGACTTAATGATTGGTTATGCTGTGTGTTAACAATGTGTAGGATCAGTCAGCACCTTATGTACTAAGAGAGGCCTTCTCATGTTTTCTGACTCATGTCCTCACTTCTAATGTATGTATTACTTATGGTCTATAGATATATATAGTTGTAGATACTTTTCTGAATCTCTATGTTTTACCAGTTGATCATATTCTCTACTCTACTCAAGTCTTTGCCTGAGTTGCAACCTAAGCCAAGCTTAAGGTTGTAATAGATATGTCATCTTGATTTGATTAGATATAATCTACATAGGCATTCAAATGATTTTCTAGGGAAACACCTCAGCCAATATTTATCTATAGGAGCATAATTTGTAATGGCTCTAGATGCTTGCACATATAGAGTGTTGAAGTGTTCAAAGTGTTTGAGCTAAGCATTGTCTTTCATATAAGTGGGCTTAGTATAGAAGTTATCATCATTAGTTAGATCCAGAAAGTTATTTCCTTTGTAATTTGAAGCTTGAAATGTCATTTGCCAGTTTTATAGAATTGGCTTATATTCTTCTTTCTTGCTAAAGTTCCATGATGATTTACAAGAGAAAATAAAATCAATATTGAATTGTTTGGTCTCTTTATCAATGGCCAAGTGAGGACACCAGTTAGCACTACTAAAACAATTCCAAAATACAATAGAGTTATTAGAGCTCTTATTAAAGAAAGCTCTAAGATTCTGAGATATAATGATGGAGTGCAATTAGTATGGATGGAAAAATGAATCAAAGATTCATCTTGCAGTGTGAATAGTATCAGTGATAATAATAATATTCTTGGTATTTGGGATCTGAACAGCTTGATTAATCCCATATCTAATCAAGAACAATTCTACTTCAGTGAAAGTGATGTTAATTGCATGATGAATTGTTTTGGCTAGAATATTTTGACCAGATTAAACATATAATATTAAAGTTGCAACATTATTTTTGATGCTGACATCAGAGATTACAAGAATGGTATTTGGATTCAAAAGGGAAACATCAAATATTTTGTTAAGAGTGTAAATATAAGCATTCTTGACTTCTATATTTTTGTGGTTCACTGTATTAAAAGAGAAACAATTAAAAAAAATTGTTTACTAATTGAAAACCAGGCAAGAGTTCTTTATAAGTTTATCAAAGGATGGGTAAACTTTATTTAATCAACTGTTGGTGTCCACAATTAAACTCTTGATTTTATGTTATTGTTTGGTTGTCAAATTCTCTATTGACAAATGATAGGGTTTTGCTTTCTTTGAATGTTGATCATCCAAAAGCAAATTAATAGTGTGTTGTTTGGATAAAGATGCTATCTTCATGATAGAGAAGTATGAAATGCTCCCATAATTCATAGCACCACTCTATGTCACATCTTTCTTAGTTTTTTAAGAGAATTAGCAAGAGGAGCATCTTTGTAGTACTATAGCTGAAAGCCATATAGTGCAATGGACATGATATATGTTCTGTAAAGAAGTTATTTGTGTATGGGCAACAACCCCCCAGTAGAGTTTCCCAACAATTTCATTTCCTTGATAGTAGACAAGACTTTGTTGGAATAGAAATAAATGTGTTAATGAAATAAAACTTTTCTATCAAAAATGAAACTAAGGTACCTCTACTTGACCTTTGATCATAAAACAGGTCCTTCTAATAGACCTAAACCTAAAGGAGGGGAATTGAAATTTTTAGTAGCTCTAGAGAAATAAAAGACCTCTGATTTGTTATGTTCAATCATAAGACAAAATTGTTCAAAAAGGAAGAAAATAATACTATAACTACAAAATAAATTTGTGTTTAATTCTTAGTAACTTTTTCCCTGAGAAATAAAGAGACTACTATTTACAAAAGAAAGAGTAGAAATAGAAATATTAAATAAAATATTTTTAGTTCTTTTCTCAAAAATTAGGGCAATATAAAAAGCAGATAAAATAGAAGAGAAGATAGAACCTTGGCCCATACCTACATCTGTTCTAAAGTAAGGAGAGATAAAGTTATTCCAGACATACTGGGTTTTTCTGTCAATAAATAATTGGAAAAGAAACTAGAGATTCTTAGGTTAAATCTGGCTTTGTCCACAACTAACAGAAGAAGCTGATAGTTAAGCAATGGAAAAAATTGAGCAATGTTGAAAGCTAAAGTGCTTATATAAAGATCTTTAACCCCTCTAGTATAAACTAGATGGGTTAAATATAGGACATTCAGAGTAAAGTGCTGTTTCAAACCTTCTAATTGGTTTAAGTACACAAAGCTAGATGCAATTGATTGTATTTGAAGTCTTTCACTAATGACTTTTTCTATCAGTTTTCTAAGTATGTTGAGAAGAACAATAGAGCAAAAATTCTTTGAAGAATTATATGCTAGTTTGCTTGATTTAAGAATAATTGATGTTGATTTCTTAAAATATGAGAGCCAATATCTATGGTTGATACATGTATTAGTAATATTGATGAAGTTTGAGATATATTTATCATTAGTCATCAGAATTATGAGATGATTCCATGATATGTGGTTAAGTCCTGAAGTGGATAAGTTATTGCATTTTTTATAGGATCAGTAAATTCCACCTTGGAAAAGAGCAGTCACTTGGATAAAGATTTTGATGGTATTTTGTCAAGTATTACACTAACTCCTAATCCTAAGTCCAAAATAAGAAATTCAATAGAAATAAAAAATGAAAATGAGAAATATAAAATGAAAATAAATAAAGTTCACTGTTTTCAACTCTAATATACTCATTCTGATAAACTGCAGGGCTCAGAGATTAAGATAGTAAAACTCTACTATATAATCTGGTACAAAGATGTCTGGCATATTTTTCCAAATTTTCTTCCAATCCAAACCCTTTTCACTTGATCAAATGTTAGTACTATTAGGATAACTAGTAGGGTTTATAGGATTTTGCAGACTTTTACAACTCCAGAAAGTTCTAAGTATATTATTAACTAGAAGATTTAGTAGTATTTATTTCCAGGAATTTCTAAGGAAACAGAATAAGAACTTTTGGAGATAACAACTATTCTAATTACCCATAGAATATATTCTAATCTAGCAGAATAATACTAACATAACCAAGGAATAATAGCAACCAAATAGTCAGTAACACTGATAGAAGTATCTAGAAGATTTACTAAGAAAAAGAGAAAGCCCATATCAGTAACAATCAGAGCAGGGCAGTATCTGTCAGAAATCTTCTAAGTGAACTTAGATTTTTTCCATATTTTATGATTTCTCTTTTCTTTTATAGTTTAGTTTTCTTATTTTTTTCTTTAAACTTAGCTGAGGGGTATAATGTTATATTATATGTGATAGTCACAAATTTCACAAAGCATAGCATATACTATATACATGTTATACATATCATAGTTATATGACTTGGTAAAACATTATAAAAACTATTTAAAGTACTTATTATAACTTTAGGATAGGTTGAAGATATATAGACCAACTTTTAGAGATATATAAAGTAGACTACTCTATAGTAGAAACTTTATTAAGTTCTCTTGTATTACTTAATATATGAGTATATATTGACTCAGATATATATAAAGTGTGTAAACTCTGTGCTTAATAATGCAAACTTGTGAAATGACCTTAGCTTCAGCTTATGTGCTGCACTATCCAACTACCATATGGTCACAACTTCAGATGAATAGATGAAGTCCAAGATGAGGATAAGTGCTGATTGGTATATTGCTGTTGAATGCCAGAGATTGGGTTCAATCAGAGATTATCTTTGTTGATTATTAGACTAGTAAATTACAGTGTAACTACTAGTCTTATATACAAGTAGGTAGTATGGTATGGAGATGCTCAGGGTTTCAGTAGTATAGCCCCTATTACTCTAAGTAAATGTTTCAGTGATAAGATACTAACAGAAGTAAGAAGGACTCTGTCATAGAAGACCAAGGCAAATAGAAGTATTCTCATCATGGAAGATGGAATACCCAGATTGTTACATCATGTTATGACTCAAAGATCTTAGAGTAGATCAATAAATGGAACCTTATATTAGGTTAATACAAGAGAACTCAATAGAGAACTCTGTACAGAATTTGTCTACTTTATATACTAAAACTCCATGGTCCATGCTAACTACTTCTATCCTACCCTAAACAACCATGTGTTTGCCTTAAGGTCAACATGTGTTAAACATACTGTATGATATCATTCTTCTAGAATCTTCTATACTTTTCTTGTGACACATGACTGTAATCTTGTCATGTGACTGATGTGTAATGGTGTGACAGTAATGTCACATTAACCCTAACCCTAAGTATCCAAAATAAAAGAAAAGGAAATAGCAAATGAGAAAAAATAAAATAGTTAGAGTTCATCATCTTAAACTCTGATACATCACTACTACAAGAACATGTTGTAAGAAGAATAGCCATTATGGAAGACAAGTTTGTTTTATAGAGGTGGAGGATATAGTATCACCATAGAGATGTATATTCAGTATAGGTAGACTGATATATGACATCCAGACATTGAACAGGTTTATATACAGTTTGATTACAGACATCAGAGTTGTAAACAGTGGACTCTATTTCATTTTTTTGTTTTCTTTTTAATTTACTTTCTATTTTATTTTATTTTTGAATTAGGGTTAGGGTTTAGTATGATATCAAGTATAAACTAACCATCATACAATGTTGTTATGGTCACAAGTTACAAGATCATGTATCACAATAGAACATGGTGGAAACTTCCAGAAGAATAATGTTATTACAATATATTTGATACATGTTGATCTTAAGAATAATATATGATCTAGTAGCTTAGTATATATAAGGAAGACTATTCTATACTAGGAACTTTATCAAGTTCTCTTGTGATTAACCCAATTCAAGGTTCTTTCCTTTGACTAACTCTAATCTTAAGATCATAACAATAAAGATCAGTGTGGTTGGCTTACAGAATACTGTAGGTTCAGTAGGATAGAGAAGTATTAATCAATAGAAAACAAGACTTTAGGGTCTAGCAAGGTTCAAGTACTTGAACACCTCTAATAATACTTGTTAGAAACATATAGATTAGACTCTATCTTATTTGCTTTTCTTTTCTTTTCTGTTTTTCTCAGTCTATTCCATTTTTAAAACTAGGGTTAGGGAGAGATGTCACAGGTTATGGTCACACTGTCACATAATCACATGCCATAATGAAAGACAGTAAAAGGTTCTAGAAGGAATAATATCATACTATGCATTATATATATGGTGGTCTTAAGATAGACATATAGTTATTTAGAGTAGGCTAAAGTAGTAGTATACAGACCAGTAGTCTGAGATATATAAGGTATATGATTCTATACAGAGTTCTCTATTGAGTTCTCTTGTATTAAATCCTAATACAAGGTTTTTGTCTTATTGTCCAACCCTAAGAGCTTTGAGTCATAATAGTACTAGTATCAGGCATAGTTCATATGTGAGGCAAAAGTTCATGGAGTTGAATTAGATTTTTGTACCAAGTATGAGAACTTGTACAAAAATGTACAGAGTTATGGACTTTGCAAACAATCTTGGCTTCAGCTTATGTACTATGCTATCTGTCTGCCATAGTGTTACAACTTCAGAGGAAAGAGCAAAGTTCAAAGGAGTAAGTTCTAAGAAGTATGTTACCACAAATACTAAAGTTTAGTGTTTAATGATATTTTATTATTAGACTGAAGATTCTAATATACCTACTAGTTCTTAAATTCCAAAAGGAGAATTTAGATGTCTTATTGTATAGCCTCAAGTGAATGTTTCAGTGGCAAGATATTGATAGGGTGTTTGGAAAGGAAAACTTCATCATGGAAGACTAGGTACTTGTGGATTTTAAACAAGGGAATAACATTGCCATAGAAGACAAATTATGTGCAGAAGAATAATACTATAGAAGATAGGTTATGAACAAATGTACAGACTAACAACACTACTACAAAAGACAAGCTATTTTCAGGATTAAACTTAGTATATAACAGCCAGTAGCTATCTAGGATTTTTTGACCTCCTATTCTTTCTGTAACAATTTCTACCTCACATTCTAGATAATGTTCACCTCATAGTTATAATGATTTAAATAGGTCCTAGGGTTCACTTCTTCTTGTAACTCATTTATAATGTACCTTACTTTTCACTCATATCTTATCAGTCAACATCTCATATAGTAGCAGAGACTTCACCATATTTTCTTCATTTCTTCTATATGGTTCCCTTATGTCTTACTCATGGATATTATATACTTTTCTCATAGTCTATAGATATATATATAGTAGTAGATATAGTTTTATATTGTTACACTTTACCAATTAACCTTCTCTCTCATCCTTACTCAAGTCTTTGTCTAAATTGCAATCTGAGCCAAGCTTAGGTTTGGTAAAGTAGTATCAGGCTTACCTTGCAAAAGGAGAGTGCATAGTAGTTAGGCCATTAGAAGATTATTAAGAAATAATATGATAGGACCATAGACAAACAAAATAGACACATATAGACAAAAAGCCACTGGTATTAAGACACTTAAAGAGATATTGGGATCATTGAAGATCACTAAGGAATACCTCTTGGATAGAAACAGAACTATGGAACTAGTATCAGAAGATATGTTGATAGCATCAGTACTAGAATTACACTATAAGCAGTTATGCTAAAGATTATAGTCTTAAGACCTGAGATGGTTTCATAGTAACCAAACAGAGTTTGAAGACTAGTGGAGAACAATACAATTATTTCTCAAAAGTAACAGAATCATAACAACAGATGACAAAATCACAGAAATACTAGCCTGACTTAGAGGAGGTATAGCAGAAATCAATGTACAGAAGAAAATATATAAGATTGGGATGAGTTTATCAAAGAAATCAAGACATCATTGACAGAGGTCAAGTAGAAAAGGGGTTATGTTATGCTAGGGTGCAACAAGAACTATACAACACTAGCCCTTAACTATATACTAAAGAATTAAAAGAGAGTGATATCAGTATTATGAAAGATTTGAAACAATAATTTAAAAGAAGAATAAAATGCATAAAACCCTTAAAAGGACTCTCATGAATACAAAGAAATATAGTTATGAAAGATATTAAAAGGAATGTATGAATAACATCTGCTTACAAATACTTTCTTTTACTAACACACTTCTAAACAGTGGACCTTACACTGTGCAACAAGCTTCTTTGGAAAATGTAGTAGATAGATTGCAAAAGCTTTTTAAGAGCTTCTAACAACACTATCTATTCCAGATGATGCACTCTGGAGGTATCCCTCAAGTAAAACCTTACAACTGAAGATATCAACTGATACTCATCTCACCAGCCTTTTTTAGACTACTAGAACTCTTTAAAACTTGTTCAAAAGTGATAAAGAGTACTAACAATGCTCACTTGATAAAATAGTGATTGAACTGCTCACAAGTGGGAAATTTAGATGAAGATTCCTTTTCTTACTCCACTCTACTTGTAAATTATATATTAGTCTAAAAATACAGAGAATAAACATGGAGAATGGAGACTAAAACTATAAGGTCTGAGGTTTTAGAAGTATATGTGTCAGGATCGCTAAAGGTGGACTTAATTTTTATTTCTCCTTTTCATTTTTATTTTATTTTATTTTTCATTTTCGATCTATTTTCTATTTTTAGAACTAGGGTTAGGATTAGAGTGATAAGATCATGCTATCACACAGCAGGTCACATCAGATGACATGGTCACAAGTCACATGATACATAGAAGGATGAAGAAGGTTCTGGAAGGATGATGTCATACAACATGTAAAACACATGTTGGCCTTAAGGCATACACATGATTGTTTAGGGTAGGCTAGAAATAGCTCACACAGACCATTAGGTATCTGTATATAAGGTAGACAATCCTGTACAGAGTTCTCTATCAAGTTCTCTTGTGTTAACCCAATACAAGGTTCATTCTCTTAACCAACTCTAAGGTTTTGAGTTTGTAACAATATGAGCCATTTTCTATTTATGACCTAACATCAGTCTGATAATTGTTTCCTGCTTGCAAGTACTGATTTTATTCCTCCTTTATTGTTTCTGTAGTTGTCTCTACTTGCAAAGCCATTCTAGACTTCTCCTGCTTCTAATCTAGCATGTTCTTATCTTATTCTGCCATTTGAATGTTCATGACTATGTGAATCATACTTGTAAGTATCTGTACTTTGTAGCTAGTCTTTTGCAAGTGTAGTGGCATTTCTTATCCCTAAAAACCTCATCTTCCTGAGATCTAGTTTGATTAATGGCTACTATACTGTCTACCTGAGAGAGCCTGAAATATCATCTAAAAGTATAAAGTCTTCTTGCTAATGCCTTCAAAGAGGTCTTAAATGCTTAAAAATCTTATAGAAGTATGTTTTTTTGTGAAAAATCCTTTTCTAGTATAACATCATTTAGCAATAAGAGCAAATCTACAGATGCAGAATGGAAGAGGAAAGAAACACATTGCTGACTTCATAATAGAATTTGAAGTATTAGTCATGAAAGCTGAAACAAACAATATACATGCTATATTTTTGTTGAAGAAGAATGTCAGGAACAATATCATCAAGACAATATTGGGAAATTCACCCATAGTAGTACCAGAGTCACTCAAAGAGTGGAAAGTAGCAATTACCTCAGGTGAATAAGAATACAAATCTATGAAAGGGAAATAAGATTATCAAACAGGAACAGGAGTCACATGTGGAAAAAAAGAATAACCTATAAAACTTGGAAAAGTAAACTACAACAAAGACAGGAAGTTCAAATACTTCAATTACAACATTTATGGATATATGGCAAAAGGCTGCAGGAATTTGAAGAAAGAAAAGAAGACAAGGAAATGTTACAAGTGTAATAAATTTAGACACTTTGCAAAGAATTGCAAATCAGAAAAGAAGATGAAGAATATGAGTATATAGGAAGACTCGGACAATGAAGACAAAGAAGATAACAACAAAGAAGAGAGTTTGGTTGGTGGTTTGGAGTAAGTATAATACAACAAACCTCTATACATAATAAATCCCTAAAGAATAGATATGTGACTCCACAATAAAGAAACAACAAAGAAATAGAATTAAATGTACAAACAAATGTGAAGACAGCAAATAGAAAAGAAATCTGGCTCAGAGCACTAGTTAACTCAGGATATACCTATATAGGTATAGATAAACACTTAGTAAGAGAAGAAAATTCAAGATGGTACTGCTAGAAATACCATTCAAGGTTTACAATGCAGATAGAATGTAATTCTGAGAATTATCACTTATCATATCTAACTCTGGTTCTTTAATATAATCTTTCCTTTCTAAAAAATATTTCTTCCCTATTATCAAATAATATCACTGAATAGATATTATATAATTATCTAAATGATTTTATTTTCCCCTGTAATACTTTTACTCTTATATTAAGCATTACAACCTTAAGCACTCATTGCTTAGTGTCTAAGTCAATCAAAGTCTACTCAGACTTACACAGAATCAAGAACAGAAGAGCAATACAATTTGTGCCATTGGAAATGAAAATAAATAGACATATAGAAAACATCAATATATTAGTAATGGACTTAAACAGTATGAATATTTTCTTAGAATATGACTGGTTAGTCAAGCATAGTTTAGAAGTAAGCTGAGATAAAGAAAAAATATAGTTTATAAGATATCCAAAATATAACATCAGAATATTTTATTTATATCTAGGACTAGAAGAATCATTCCAATAGAAGAAATAAACAAAGAACATCAGAAAATCAGAAAAGAATCATGTTATAAGACAAAAGTGGAGACAGACTTTAGTAAGAACAGACAACAGATAAGATAAGATATAGACAGTAGTATATTATTAGTCTACAATGAGAGAGAGAAGGCATGTGACTAGGAAGTCACATGGCATTACATCATAGGGCCCAGAGCAGTCTAGAGTGGTCTGGAAGGATCAGAAAGAGTCTAGAGATAGAGTAATGTCAAGGGACACAGTTTCTCATGGTGTACATATGATGTATGCATGGACGACAGAGATTAAGAGTAGGGTTTAGGGTATGACATCAGGGCACATGTATATGGCATGCTGACCTTGAGGTAGACGTATGGTAGATAAGTAATAGAACATAAGGTAAATTAGTAATAGATATGAGAACAGGACATGGACATTAGAGTAGGATGCACAGCAGATG
>Ga0157358_1001452_pt1 | contig 10405 bp, 15 predicted proteins | sample AttcapACBM2_FD_111484 | JGI IMG/M metagenome (GOLD analysis project Ga0157358, IMG submission 111484) | Fungus gardens microbial communities from leaf cutter ant in Botucatu, State of São Paulo, Brazil - Atta capiguara ACBM2 | ecosystem: Host-associated > Fungi > Mycelium > Unclassified ...
GAGAAAGAGCACATGACTTGGAAGTCATGTGATAGAAGCTGGAATAGTCTAGAGTGGTCTGGAAGGACTTAAGGTTTAGAAGAATCAAGAGGAGTCTAGATAGTAGTTAGGGTTAGAAGTAACATCAAGGGACAATGGTTCCTCATGGTGTACATATGGTACACACATGTATGATGGAGATTAAGAGTATGATGTCAGGACACATGTACATGGCATGGTAGCCTTATGGTGGATGAGTAATAGGACATTAGGGCAGGTAGATATTGTTGTAGCACAGACCATGTTGTATTTATATAAATAGAGGAGCAATGCAGTGAGGGCTCCTTGTTGAGTTCTCTTATAATCCCCACTACTAGATAGCCTACTGAGAGCTTTGCTGAAGTCAGCATATTACAAGTGCTGTTCCGGCAAGTGGTTGCTACAACACATATACTACATTACCTTAATATTTATATACTTTCTATAAGGTCAACATGTTGTTATCATATTATATAATATTATCTATTTTAGAATTTTCTACAATCTTCTCTGTATCATATAATTATGTGACTATTATATATAATATCACATTATACTTCTTTATCTAAATCCAAAATAATAAATAATAAAAACTAAAATAAAATAGAATATAAAAATATAAAATTAAAAATCAAAGAAAAATAAAATAAAATAAAACTAAGTCTATTGTTTACAACTCTGATATTTTTCATCTAACTAAATATTTAATATATCCTTGTACTATTTTTTATTGAGAATTTTCTCTACTTTTCACTCTTTTTCTTTATCTATCTTCACTAGTTTTGGTTCTTTCATTTTCTGCTTCTTGACCTACTTTGCTAATATTTACTATTGAGTGAATTTTTATTAACAATAGTATTATGACTTAAGTCTTATAAAGTAAAGACAAAAGACAACTTTTGTATTGGAGTACACAAGAGAACTTGATAGAGTTTCTTCTACAAATTGGTCTACCTTATATACTTTTCTATCATAGTCCATGCTAAGCTATTCCCAACCTACCCTAAAAACTATGTAGTAATTGTAAAGCCAACATGTTGTTACTATGTTGGATGACATCATCTTGTTCTAGAACTTTCTATACTCTTCTCTCCATCACCTGATCTGTGACCATGTCATGTGACTTATGACAGTATTGCACTTTTGTCTTCTTCATCCTTTTTCTATATAAGATAAAAGAAAATAAGATAAAAGAAAATAAAATAAAAATAAAATAAAATCCAAGTCCATTGTTCTCAATTCTGATAAATAGCAATCTCAATTTCACTTTATTAACTAACTTCTTCTATTATATAAAAGCCAATATATTATTCTGTTAACTTTTCTACTAGTATCACATACTAACTAATTATATTTGTCATCTATTCCAGATAATACCAAGTTTATCTATACTTACTTGTCTTCTTCCAGTATAAATTGCACTTTATTCTAATTATTCATCAATTTCTACTTTCATTAACAAGTATGAATTATCCCTAACAAATTACAAATAATACAACTTAAAATTTCCTAAAGATCATAAAATTCATATAACATTGTAAAATTGGCCTAGTTGCCCTAACATTATGCCTACATATTTAGATTCTGTAGTAAACAATATCACAACTTCTTAATGTTTGACACTTCAGAATATGGTACTATTATTAATAATAATATATATCCTGACATGACATGACAGTCCTTTGTCATATTTCTATCTACATTTGTAAATCTACACAAAACTCTCTTAGTTATATCTCAGTAAGCTACTTGAGAGTTTTTTGAGAATTTAGAGAGTACTTGAACTATATAGACAATATTTGAGTATATTCTAAGAGCTATATATCAAGATACCAACTGTTTTTTAATATGCAATATTAGCTATGTACATAATCTCAACTGTTGACTTAGATAATTGACTGGATATGAGATAAACATGGGATTTTATTAATATACTAAGTAGTTTTGTGTTTGCAAGTCCAAAGTAGTAAAGTGAAGCATTAATATATGACCATTGGAATAACATGAGCTTATCTACCTTCTAGTCTCTTCTTAGCTTGATATCTAGTAGCCAGTAGATTTTTTCTAGGTTGGTAATCTCTACAAATCCTTTTATACTATTCTTTATTCAATCTACTAATTTGATTAAAGTAACCACAATCATGTAGTCATCAACATAAACAATAATTATAATGAGTTCATAATCTGATATTTTAAAAAATACACTTTTATCAATATTACAACACATGAAACCAAGGTTGTCTACCAAAATTTCACATAGCCTTTGCTACCAATGTCTTCCAAATTGCTTCAAGCTATATAGTGTTCTTTTCAAATAGCAAACTCAATAAAAATAGGCAGAATTTACAAAACTAGAAGATTGTTTCATATAGATACATTTGTCTTTAGTAAGTTTCCTATTTAGAAAAGCTTCTTTGATGTCAATTTAATATCTTCAATAGTAAGAATATAGATTGACACAAGTCTAACAATAAGTACAAAAGTGTTCAAGTAATCAATATCAAGAACTTGGGAAAAAGCCTTAAGCTACTAAACAAGTCTTGTATTAAACAACATTGTCTGCTATATCTTTCTTTGCTTTGAATACCTACTTTAATCCAATAATGTTGACTTTTGATAGTAAGTCAACAAGTTTCCATATGCTATTATTATTTAATAAGATAAGTTCTTCTATTATCTTCTTCTATGACTTCTAATCTGTCTGTCTTATGGCTTCTTTCAAGCTATTAGACTCTAGTACTTCTGTAGCTTCTATTTTTACTGAAAGAGCATAAACTTCAACCCAGTTCAACTCTTTGGCAAGTAACACAACTTTTCTTTTAAGAATTCAAAACTTAGATTTTAGCCATAGTTAGATTTATTAATAGTTTCAGTATACTTTTTGGATAAATTACTAACTTTGTTATTGTTCTGGGTATTATTTGACTCATAGGAGTATAATATAATATTCAGAAACTTGTTATATGTAGTAGTAGAGTTTAAAGATGTGTTGAGAGAAAAAATTAATATAGTAAATACTTTTTTTTCAAGACTTAGGTAACAGTTATTAATGAAACAAAAATTTTATTCAGCTTTAATAATATCTGTGTCTAGAAAATAGATAAGAGAATTGCTTTCATTATTGTACTCAATCCAATGCTCTTATTTTGCTCTTTATTGTTGTGGCAACCACTAGACACAAAGTCCAATAGCAATACAAGTAATAAATCTCTCAGTAGGATATCAAGTGGGGATTACAAGAGAACTCAACAAGGAGTCTCTGCTGAATTACTACCTTATTTATATAAGTTACACATAGTCCATACTACCAATAATTACTCCTACCCTAATGTCTATGTGTTATCCATGAGCATACCATGTGTATACTATAAGGTAGCCATACAGTTAACATGCTCCTTGATATCATCCATCTAGTCCATTCCAGCCTGCTCTAACCCTGTGACCTCACATCATGTGACAAGTCATGTGACAGTAGTCACATATCTCTTCATTGTTAATAAAAGAAAAAGAAAAAAATTAGTCTTTACATGCATCATAACAGTATTCCTCTCTTAAGGTTCTTATTCTAGAGGAACTTGCCTCTCCCTCTCCTATCTCCTTCTCTTTCCATCTTGCCTAGTTTCTCTCTAATTTCTTCAAATACTCATTCTCAAATTTCTTATCATTCCATCCAAACAAGATTCTCACTGTATACTTCTCCAGTAACTCACTCCTTTTGAACTCCTCTGCTTCTGGATTCAACTTTACCTCTATCACCTTCTGCTTTCCTTTTCTCTTTTCTACTTGTCTTATTTCTTCTTCTCTTATCTCCTTCTCGAATTCTTCTATTAAGTCCCTCACATTCTTTAAATTTTCTAACCCCTCCCAAGTATCTTCCTCTACTGTATAGCCTTTCCATCTTACTAAATACTTCAGTTTCCCCCTCCTCTCTCTTCTATCCAGAATCTTTTCTACTTCATATTCCTTCTCCCCAGCTACCTCAATAGGAGGCAGTAATATTTTCTTCTGCCCTTTATCTACTCTCAGTACTTCACTATTCTCCTTACATTAACCACCAGGTGTATTCTTAATGATACCAGTAATTCCAACTCTACTGCATTTTCTGATATAATTTTCTTGACTACATATATATGGTCCAATATACTTCTCTATTAACTTCTTCATTGCTCTCTTCATCAACTCCATTAGAAAATCCTTTATACTAATCAACACCTTATCTCCCACTCTATACTCCTCTGTCTCTTTCCTATTCCTGTCTGCTTGTTTCTTCATCTCTTCTTGTGATTTCACCAACACTACTTTTGCTTCCTCATATTTATCCTTCATCTCCTTTACAAATTCCTCTGCCTTCACATTCTTCCCCTTTTTTCTAATATCAAAGCCCATCCTTGGTTCTCTTCCATAATTGACCTTGAATGGTGATAATTTCATTACTGTATGTACCTTGATTAAAGTAAGAAAAAAAAAGGAATTGTGGTAGATACATTGCTAGATAGTAAAGCAACAGGATTGGTAATGAGTGAAGAGTTTGTGAAGAAGCATAGATTTAAAAGGACAAAGCTGGAGATTAAATGCAAATTTTGCTGTTGCCAACCATTCTGACCAATTGTTCTGTCTGTGATTGATGTACATTCTTAAGTACTGCTCCAGCTCCTGATTTGTCCTCTCTGTCTGTCTGTCTGTCTGTGGGTGATATGCCATAGACAACTTTGTTTCTATCCCTAACATTTTGTTCAACTCCCTCATTAATCCTGCCACAAACTGAGGCCCTTTATCCGAAATTACACTCTCTGGCAACCTATGCAACTTCCACATGTTATCCCTAAACAATCTTGCTAATCCTTCCACCATTATTTTTTCTGTCATTGCCACAAAGTGTAACATTTTTGAAAACCTATTGCATACTACCAAAATCAAATCATAGCCTTTGAACACTAGTAGCTTTGTAATAAAATCCACTGATATATACTGCCATAGTCTCTCTGGTATCTTGTTAGATCTTAATTTTCCTACTGGCATCTCTGCTCTATTCTTCATCCTCTGACATTGATCATATCCCTCCACATATCACTTTACCTCCTTTATAACTCCTGGCCACCAATAATTCCTAGTGACCAGTTCCACTGTCTTCCACTGTCTTCCATGTCCTATTATCAGTGTATCATGATGAAGCCAAATAATCTCTACTCTCAACTTCTCATCCTTTGGCATATATATCTTTCCCTCTTTTAACACCAACTCATCCTCTATCTGCTATTCCTCATTTCTCAATACTTTAACCCCAGCCTTTTTCATTTCTTCTACTGCTTTTATTACTTTATCATCTTTTGCTTCTGATTTTTTAACTTTTTCTATTATCTCTTCCTCAACTCCTTCAATCAACCACTGTTTTCTATCCATCACTCTAATCTCTAACTACTCCTTTTTTAACATCACCTGATTTTTGTTATCTCTTTCTACTCCTTCTGCCCAATCCACTTTTCTACTTAAACTATCAGCTTATTCCATACTTTTGCTAGCCACATGCTTCAAAGCAAAATCAAATCTTGACAAATATAAGGCCTATCTAGCCTGCCTTTGATTTAACTTCTGAGCCTTCATGAAGTACTCCAAGTCCTTGTGATCTGTCCATATTTTAAACCAATTCTTGGCTTCTTTTAAGAAGTGTCTCCATCTCTCTAAGCACCATATAATTGCTAACATCTCTTTATTGTGAATTTCATAATTTCTTTTTGCTTCATTCAACAATTTGGAAATATAGATGACTGGCCTCCACTTCTCATCTTCACACTTCATTGACAATACTTCTCCCATAGTAAAATCTGATACATCTGCCTCTACTCTCATTTCTCTATCTAGGTCTGGTGTCACCAAGACTGGCTCTATCGTGAACTTTTCTTTCAACTTCTCAAATGCTTTCTGCTGCTTCTCCCCCCAACTCCACTTTATTTCCTTCCTTGTTATCTCATGTAATAGCCTCACTATCTTTGCAAAATCTTTGACAAACTGTCTATAATAGTTTGCCAATCCCAAAAACTTCTGCACATCCTTCACATTCTTTAGTACTAGTCACTCTATCACTCTCTGAACCTTTTCCTTCTCTATTCTCACTCTATCTTCTCCTATTATTACTTCCAAAAATCCCACTTCTCTAACCTTTCACATGCATTTTTCTGGTTTTACAAATAAGTCATTTTCTTTTAACCTCCTCAATATTTCCTCTACTATCTCATCATGTCCTTTCTCCATCTCTGTCACTATCATCACATCATCAATAAATACTACTATCTTTTTTTCTACCACTAAATCTCTTAGCAAATCATTCATCATTGTCTAAAATATTGCTAGTGAGTTAATTAACTCAAAGAACATTACTGTGGGTTCAAATGACCCCTCTGGCATTGAGAATGCTGCCTTCTACTCATCTTTCTCCTTTATCCTCATATTGTTATACCCCTACCTCAAATCCATCTTTGTAAATACCCTCTTCTTCCCAATACTATCTATTAGATCCAAAATCAGTAGTAATAGATAATTGTTCTTAATTGTCCAACTGTTCAGGTATCTGTAATCTTGCACTATCTTCTTCTTTCCATCCTTCTTTGGCACAAAGAACACTGGTAATGTCTGTGGTAATTTTGATGGCCTAATGTATCTCTTCCTCAACTAATCCTCCACAAACTCCTGTACTTTCTCTCTTTCTACCCTTGACAACAGATATATCTTCCTCTTTTTTAGCACAAAACCTTCTCTGAGATCTATAGCATGATCTCAGGCCTTCCTCATCAGTATCCTCTCTGACTCTTTCTTTTCAAACACCTTCAAGTATTTATGAAACTGTCTTGAAACCATTTCCTCTACTGCTCTCAACTCTATCAAGTCTTCATCATCATCATCTTCTTCTTCTTTCTCCTCCACTATTCTTGCTATTGCTATCTCTTCTTCTATCATCAGTGCTCTAAACTCTTCTCTCTTCTCTTTCTTTTTCTTTCACTTCTCTTTTTCTTCTCTCTTCCCTTGTGCCTCTTGCTTTTCCCATCCTGGCTTTGTCTGTCTTCCTATTCTCCATTTCTTCCCACATTTCTCTAGACATCTTGTCATCTGTACTTTTCTCATTCTTTAATCTATTTCTGAATTGTAGCATGCTAGCTACAGCATACCCAATATAACTTCCCATTTCTGCCCTCCTATCACATCTATCGACATTCTCTCTTTATGTCTCTTGAAATATATTTCTACCTCCACTGTATCTACAAATGGTCCTGCATAATTCAATGTTCTATTTATATTTCTCATATATACTGGCCTTTCCAGCTTCATTCTCCTGAATTTGTGCTTCCTTACAAACTCTTCACTCATTACCAATCTTATCACTCTACTATCTAGCAATGCATCTACCACAATTCCTTCTTCCTCTTCCTTCTGTTTTAACTCAATCTTCACTGTCACCTTTCTCAATAATTTCTCCTTTTTCTCCTTCCTTTCTATCTTTGTCTGTCTTATCTCTACCCTCTCTTTGCTCTTTCTTTTCTTAAAATTTCTCTTCTATCTTTTACTAATTCTTTTCCACTTTCTTCTCCTCTTTGCATCACTCTACTTTTCAACACCTCAAATTTATTTGAGAGCATCTATACTAATCCCTCTTCCCTCATATTTCTACAATGATGGATGATATACCCAAAACCTTTACAAATAAAACACTTTCTCTCTTCCATTGCTCTCTGTCTTTTCTCCTCTTTTCTTCTTTCTCATATTTCTTGTCATCTCCACTCCTTCTCTGCTCTTTTCTTCTCTCGTATTCTCATTTTTTCTACCCTTCTCCATTCTTCTTCTACTCTCTTCTTCTCTTCTTCTTCTTCTAATTCTTTTCTTCTCTTTTACTCTTCTTCCTCCCTTCTCTCTTCATACTCTCTTCTTCTTTGTTCCCTATCTTCCTATCTCCCTTTCTTTTCCTTTACCACTACTTACAACTCCAATATTTGTTTTTGTAATTTTAACATTATTACATTGTTTTCTATTATCATCTTCATCAATCTAACTGCCTCTTCTTTACCATATTTCCTAACCATCTTCACTATATTCACCTGACTAATATCTGCTATTTTGTCTCTTTCTTTAAGAATTTATTCTCTTGCTGTCAGTTGTTACCAGTGGTATCCTAATCTCTCTCTCATTGCCTTGGTGTCTGACAACAGTAATCTGATCTATTCTCTTGCTACTTTGTTATTTGACAGAGGTATCGTCTTTCTCCAAAAATATTCCTTTGTAAGTGCTAGCCAGTATTCTTTCTATCTGACCTTACACTGTCTACTAACTATTTGTCTACTGCCCTACTAACTACTACCCTAATGAACACTGGCTAATATTCCTAAGAAGAGAATTTCTAATCTAGGTGCTTTTTTAATAGATTACACTGCTACTCTGTGTAGACAAGTTACAAGGGGATCTTACAGCACAAGCCTTCTACATAAATACTATCTACCATGTCTACAAAATGTAATGTGACCAATGTACATAAGTGGGCTACTGTACAACCAACTAGCTAAGCTTCTTCTGCCTAGCTAGTATATTCCTTAAGCCTAGGGCCCAGCTATATGTCTTTTTGACTTTAGATGCATTGCCCTCAGTCAAGGATGATAAGAGAGTAAAGAATAAGAGTCCCAGAAGATCATTGAGTTCTACTATTGTGGTAACCACTAGACACAAAGTCCAATAGCAACACAAGCAATAAATCTCTCAGTAGGATATCAAGTGGGGATTACAAGAGAACTCAACAAGAAGTCTCTGCTAGATTACTACCTTATTTATATAAGTTACACATGGTCCGTGCTACCAATAATTACTCCTGCCCTAATGTTTATGTGTTATCCATGAGTGTACTATGTGTACACTATGAGATAGCCATGCAGTTAATATACTTCTTGATGTCATTCACCTAGTCCATTCCAGCCTGCTCTAGGCCTATGACCTCACATCATGTGACAAGTCATGTGACTGCAGTCATATGCCTCTTCATTGTCAATAAAAGAAAAAGAAATTCAAGAGAAAAGAAATATAAAATCAAGAAAAATAAATAAAAGAAAAAAGAAAAAAGTTAGTCCTTATACACATCATAACATTTATTACTATCTATCTGGTATACCAATACTTTATTTCTTGATACTTCAAATATAACTGAAACTTCACAAATATGTATTCTCTATCTCTGTTTGAGTAAAAAATTTTGATACATGTATCAAATTGGATTTTTCATATTACATCAAAAATCTTGTATGAGTCTAGAACTTCTGATTTATATATCAGAAAGTTAATATAAGTTCACTGTGAGTAATCATCAATAAATGTTATATAATAACATTGTTCTCTCTTGGTTTCAACTTGAACAGGTTTTTATATATCAAAGTGTATTAGATACATATCTGTCTCAACTCATAAATAATACCTAACAACCCATCTGTACTTCATAAACTCTTATTATATAGATCAACATGCTTTATTTTATATTGATCACTTCTTAGATATTTTCACTAGACTTTCTAATAACCTCATAAATCTCTATCTCTATATTCAAGGACCATCCAGACCTAGAATAACTTGCTTACAGTCTTTATTTCCTAGATAAGTACCTTAGATAGAATATACCAGTAGTTATATTATAAATACCTATCCTGTAAAATCAACCAGAACTAACACTCATTTCTGGTATTGGTAATAACACATCTCACTACCTTTTGGTAGATTTATTTCCCACAAGACTTATATATAAGACTTTTAAAATATGCAACCAGTGTAACTATTAGAAATGTAGCATATAAGCTAAAGATCATTCAACATCTGTGTTCTGTATTCTAGATAACATTTACTTCCTCATCTATCTTTTAAGAACTCACTATAGATCTCAGATAATGAGATATAAACTACATCTAACAATAAGTATGTACAGATGTGAAAAATGTCTAAAACTGGTTAGAAGTCCTATTCATAATCAGAAGATAAGTATCTACAGAATATCTACTTAGTCTTAAATACTAAGTGTCACAAACTTTATTCAGCTTGTATCTTCACAACCAGTGGATCAATTTTCACAAACTAAGTTATGATGGAAAGCCCCAAATGAGGGCTATCCACACATATGTGGGATATACAAAAACAACAACAAATGACTGAGATATCAGGCCATCAGTAGCTGTAAAAGCTTTGTCTGCTAATATCTCATGAATAGCTGAACAGATTCACACAATTGAACTTGCATTGGAAAGTGCTTATCAATCTGTTTTCAATAATATATAATTCATCTCAAAGTAATAAGTATTGGTAGAGATATAAGCATATCAATGTAGTGACATAATTAGTTATCTTCTAAAATTAGCCTGACAGCTGCTATAAC
>Ga0157358_1001454_pt1 | contig 10390 bp, 5 predicted proteins | sample AttcapACBM2_FD_111484 | JGI IMG/M metagenome (GOLD analysis project Ga0157358, IMG submission 111484) | Fungus gardens microbial communities from leaf cutter ant in Botucatu, State of São Paulo, Brazil - Atta capiguara ACBM2 | ecosystem: Host-associated > Fungi > Mycelium > Unclassified ...
TACTCAGCTACTCAGCTACTCAGCTACTCAGCTACTCAGCTACTCAGCTACTCAGCTACTCAGCTACTCAGCTACTCAGCTACTCAGCTACTCAGCTACTCAGCTACTCAGCTACTCAGCTACAAAAATATTATCAAAGCTGAAACTTTTATATGTTTTATTATAAATAATAAAGCCAATATTCACATTTAAAATAAATCAAAAATAAAAATAACAAAAAACCACCTTAATAATTAATAAACAATATTGCAAATACCCGCAGCAGAATTTCCTCTTCCTTGCGGCACTGCTATTATCTGTTACTATAACCTTCCGCAAAGCCATCATCACAATAAAGTAAAATACATGTTTTTAATTTGTTTTATTTCTTCATGGTTAATGGTTGGTTTTATTTTATCGCATTATTTTTTCACGGATGAAAAACCCGAGGCGTATAAGGAGTGCCCCTACGAATGAGCCTGTCTCTGTCAGAACTGCCTGGCGCGTTAAAAAGACTTAACCGGCAAAGAAATCGTTACCTTCACGAGCAAAAAAGAAGAATTCGGCTGGTGCTGTCAGCCATGCTTCTGCGTAGCGCCAACAAGCATGAAAAAATCCCTCAGGCGCCGCAGCGCGTGGTTTTTCCTTTTGTTAACCTTGGGATTGGCGATGCGGTATGCCATACCGGATTATGGCGAAAATTAAAGGATTTGGGCTACAGAGTACAAATCATCGCCGAGACCAGAAGCGAGGTATTTTTTAAAGGGCTGGACTGTGTCGATGACGTGTTTATCGTCGATGTCAATCATATTGACCGGCTGGAGAAAATCGATAGCGATATCGTTATCAGCATGTACTCCTGGATGCAGCGCAAGGAGCTTCTGGAGATAAAACTGCTGTCGCGGATTAATTATAGCTATGCCATCAGCATCGGTGGCTGGTTGAAGCGTCCTTATCATATCACGCTGGATTTAGCCGATAACTTTCATATTACCGATCCGCAAAAACAGCTGCTGGCAGCGCTGGGACATCCGTGTAATACACTGCGCTATTGGCTAAATCCCTTGTCTTTTAGCGATGCGTTTATCAAAAACTGCCTGCAGAAATATGCTAAAAAACCCCTGATTGTGCTGAGCCCTTTCGCCAGCGTGAGCGAAAGAACCATGACGCGACAGCAAATCTTCGATCTTATTGCAAAGCTGCAGCATAGTGTGGATTGCAACATTTTTATTACGGGTGAGAAGCACCAGCTGGCGACGCTTGATCATGCCTCAGACAATGTTTTTATCTGTGCCTTCGATTCCTTGTGGCATACCCTCTCGTTGGTCAATAAGGCCGATCTCGTTATCTCCGTGGAAACAGCTATTGTCCATGTCGCCTGCGCGCTAAATAAAAAACTCGTCAGTATCTTTTATTCTACCAATATAAATTATAACGATGCGTTACAGAGCAATACTATCTTCAAGCCCATTGGAGAAAACGTACGGCAAATAATCGTTAACAGAACCACCCTTCCTTTCGATACGGATAAAGTTCTCCAGGCGTCTTTAGCTACGCTGGCCGCCGATCGTCTCGCTATTAATCCTGCTGGTTCTGGTAACTGTTCATCTGAACCGCTTGAGCCTGCCATCGTGGCGGGCTCGTGACTTTTGCTTAAAACCCAGGCGAAATGGAACGTATTTCCGGTGCATTATTTGCCATTCGCCTGTTTAAACGCCAATGCGTTCAATTTGCCACCATATGATGCAAAGACCGGTACAGGGAAAAACGTGTTGAGAAATGAAGGCCTTGAGGCGCAGCCACACTTACGGTAACATACGCAACTGGATGAACGCCCCCGTTTATCCTGCCGCTGTCTCCTTAGTTAAATGGATATAACGAGCCCCTCCTAAGGGCTAGTTGCAGGTTCGATTCCTGCAGGGGACACCAAATGCTAGTCTCTCAACGTATCTCAAAGTCTACTTTACCCATTCTATTCAGCTACTTAACTCAGTTTAATAGTCCACCTGCGTCTCCAGCAGGCTCACAAAATCCACAGTGTCATGTTGGTACAATTGTTGGTATGTTTGGTTCGATAATGCAGATACCATCAGCCGAGGATTTTTACTATGCCGCTAACTGAGTTAAAGGTAAGGAATGCAAAGGCTGCTGCGAAGCCCGTCAAAATGACAGACGGTAATGGTATGCATCTTTTGATCACCCCAAGCGGTTCCAAATACTGGCGTTTTCAGTATCGCTTTGGTAGTAAACAAAAGATTCTTGCTCTCGGTGTTTATCCTGAGGTCACGTTATCAGAAGCCCGACGCAGAAGAGACGAAGCCAGGCAACTTGTTGCAAATGGCGTTGATCCAAGTGAAAAACGCAAAGCTGATAAGATCGAGAACAAAGGACTACTGACATTTGAAAAGGTTGCACGAGATTGGCATTCCAGTAACAGGACCTGGTCAGAAAACCACAGAAGTACTGTGTTAAGCAGTCTTGAAAGTCATTTATTCCCTATTATTGGCAATCGTAATATCACAGAACTCAAAACCCGTGACTTACTGATTCCACTAAAAAGGTCTGAAGCAACAGGCCATCTCGAACTTGCTTCACGCCTTCAACAACGCATAACTGCGATCATGAGATATGCTGTCCACAATGCCTTGATTGAGCAAAATCCTGCCTATGACCTCGCTGGTGCTGTAATTTCTAAAAAAAGTATTCACCGCCCTGCCCTTCCTTTAGAACGGCTACCAGAGCTCATGCAACGCATTGAAGCTTACAGAGGCAAAGGCATAACACAGATTGCGACCCAGCTTACACTCCTGACATTTGTACGTTCGAGTGAATTAAGATTTGCACGTTGGTCAGAGGTAGATTTCAAAAACTCACTATGGACTATACCCGCAGAGCGACAAGCACTCACTGGGGTTAGATATTCAGCAAGAGGGGCAAAAATGAAAAGCCCTCATCTGGTGCCTTTAAGCAAACAAGCTAAAAAATTGTTGTTACAGCTACATGCAATCAGTGGTGGCAAAGACCTCATGTTCATCGGATTTAGTAATGACGACAAACCGATCAGTGAAAACACCGTCAACAAAGCCCTTAGAACTATGGGATACAATACCCAAACTGAAGTTTGTGGGCATGGTTTCAGAACCATGGCTTGCAGTGCATTGATTGAATCCGGGCTTTGGTCAAGAGACGCAGTAGAGAGACAAATGAGCCACCAAGAGCGTAACAGCGTTAGGGCAGCCTACATTCATAAAGCAGAACATTTAGAAGAACGAAAACTCATGTTGCAATGGTGGGCTGACTATCTGGAAGCTTGTAAAGTGAGAACGTTGACGCCTTACAACTTCTTTAAAAAGCAATAAACAACAGTGCTACGAATGTATACTAATATAATATAACAGTATTGAATATGACTTAATAATGATAAAATACTTCTACAAATGACCTATATTTGATGAGTAATCTCTAATGAAAAAGAAAGCTTCATTATATTCTGAGGCATTAGCTGTTACAGGATCTCTATGTGCGATTATTGCGACTGTATTCGCTATATATGTTTATTACAACCCGATCACACCTACCTCGCAGAGATATGACAGTATCGTAGGTAGCTGGCTATCTGATTACTCTTATACCGTAAAAGGTAATACCATTAGGATTAATGGCAAAACAACCTTCTTCTCTAATGGAAAGTACAACTTTCATGGCAGTATTTCTATTAACTCGTATGCTTTAGGTGACCATATATTCATAGACTATCTTTCTGATGGTGCTGGTGAATGGGAACAATATGATAGTGAGTTAATAACAACATTAAATAGTTTAAAAACAAAACCTATCAAGCTCGTTTTGAATAACGAAGATATTGACCCACTGAAAATAGAGGTGATAAACAATAAAAAACTACCAACTATTGAAGAAGAAATGGCCAATGGAAAAAACCAAGCCTATAAAGTAGTTCGAGCTACAAATAATCGGTTAACAGTAGAAGTTATTAACGAAATTGGAAAAAATTTTAAGTTTGATATGTATAAATAAAATAAACCTGATGGCGACCTAAGATCGCCATCATATCTTCACTCTTGATAGTTCTCAGCTTCAAGACCACAATAGGATAGCATATCCGTTATCAATGGGATCTCATTAAAATTCTGCCTGAAAGGCCTGCCATAATTATTTTTTCTTATTTTACAACGAGTCATTAATACTTCTTCAATGGCTCTTGAAAATGCCACAAAGACTGTTTTTTGATTTTCTATTTGCTCTTCTTCTTTACCAAAATAAGCACCGGGTTCAAGACCCACAACGATGACCTTCCTAAACTCTAAGCCTTTACTTTTATGGATGGTCATGAGAGGTATCGTTTTATTACCAAGTAACAAATCAATGGCTTCTGATGTTTTATCTCTTACATCTAGCTTATCGAGGTGACGAGAAAGTGATTCAACATTATATTCCAAACTATTTCCAATCATATACTGCGGGAAGTAAGATTTTATTTCATCGACACCAAATATACCTAATAATGAATATAAATAATCAACAACATCTTCTTTAATAACACGATGAGATTTAATAAACAGACTTAATTCTCTTTCTAACCGTGTAACATCACCTCTTTTACTTACTCCTCTAATATTACATAGTAGCTCCATTGTGGAGCCCCAACTTTCTATGGACTTCCTATTACAGACAAACATTAGCATTTGTAAAATTAACTGTACTACAGCTTCATTCAACAAATCCTGATACTCATTCTCAATCCGACTTTGTATACCCAAAGATTGCAATACTGAAATGATATCATCTGTATATTGTTTAGCTGGATTTCTTAGCAGTATACATATATCTCTTTCGTTTACCCCTTCAGCGATCCATTGTTGGATACATAATGCTATATATGCCCCTTCAATGCTACTTTCGTTAAATTGTAATAACTTAGCTGAACCTTCATTTTCAATCAACATCATATCAGGCTTTTTATCAGCATGATTCATGAAAGCTTCCATCATGCGTTGATAATTTATGAGGTTTTTTAATGATCTTCTATTGCTAACTAGTTCATTAGGTTGTTCGATTTCAAAGTCTTTTTTAAAAATTTCAAAAGCATTGTGCATTGCACCTGCCCAACCCATTATTCTTTGTTTTGTATCACCGACTGCTGTTATTTTTATTTTTTTACCCAAGAAAATGCTCTTAAATATTTCATATTGCCTATATGTAGTGTCCTGAAATTCATCAATAAAGGCATATTCATATGTTGAATTGATAGCATTAGACAGATACTTATTTTTTCTAATAATGTAATTAGCAAGTAAATTTATCATCTTGAACGAAAGCCTTGATCTTGGTTTTAATAAGTGTGACCATATAAAACGTCTTATCCTCCCATCTACAGTATGTTCTGTTTTTTTATCATACGGTGTTACTATATAATTTTCTTCAAAATTATATGGTTGTAATTTATCCAGCTCTGCGGATGTTAATCCCTCAAAATTCACAGCCTCTTTTTTAATTTCTTCAACAAAAACTTCATTATTCGGAAAGATTATTTCATAGTCATCTGAAGGACGATAAGCTTCCGGAATAGTACTTTTAAATCGATCTACAATACTTTTACAAAAAGCATCGAATGTCGTTGATTCAAACTTATTTCTATATTTCGAATCAAGCCGTGAGTTTACTCGATCTTGAAGGTTTTTTGCCGCATCTTTTTTGAAAGATAATGCGATAATTTTTTTCTTGCTGCATTTTTCCGTCTCGATTAAAAAACAGGCTTTCTGAGCTAATAATTCAGTTTTTCCTGCACCGGGACCAGCAAGAACGAGATTATGATCTGTACTATTTCGTATTACCCTCATAGCCTCGTCTTCCACTTCTTGGATGTCTTTTAGAATCCAATCATCATCTTTTATAATTGGCATCACAGAAGACCTCTAACTGTTTCGATAAGTTCATTGAGAACTTCAGGACTATTATCTCTTAACCTATCGTCTTCCATTTTGGATAGAACATAATTATGCGATAATGGCTTACCTCTTCCTAAAAATAAATAGCGGTACCAAAAATATTTCTCAAAATCATCGAACTTCTTAATATCAATTTCTTTTTCTTCTTTTTTCAAAACTGAAGCTATTGCAGCTTCAACTTTCTTGTTATATTCAGGATCATCATTCTTTGGCAGTCTTGGGCCTCCATTTTCGGGAACAAATGTCTTATAATCCTTAAAGAATTTATTAAGCATTATCCAATCTAAATCATAGGGATAGGAAAAATAAACATTATAATCCTTCAGACACTTTATCCATCCCGATTCACTATCTAGATTTTCATCCCATGTATGCATTTCATCAAGTTCTTCATCGCTTAAAGTTCCTGAAGTGGTACTCAACAATTCAATTTTATCCGCACCAATAGAAATTAATTGTTTGACTGCATATTTAATTCTTCCCCAACCGCCACCTCCTCTCCTGAAGTCATAATCGAGAAGTGTAACATGTGGAATTGAGAGCTCATTGAGTAATTTCCAAAAGTGATTTACATATCGCCCACCTAAAGGGGCAAATGTTATCAATGAAGTATCAAGCTCTATTCCATTTACTTGAGCTATTTTAGGTATTACTATTTCTTCGCTATCCCCTTCACCAAGTATAACAACTTTTGCAAAATAAATTTCTGGATATGCTTTTACGGCTTCCTTAACGTATGTGAAAGTATCAACACTTTCTCCATCGCCTTCATCTTCAATTGGTAATAATATTTCCTTCACGACTGTATTTTTATTATCTTGCAGTCGAAAATAACGAATATTTTCGGGTTCAACTCTATTCAATAAAGTTGGCGCATGTGTTGTCAAAACAATCTGTGCTCGATCATTCTCAGATATCTCTTCACACAGTTTAACTATTCGCCCTAAATATTGCGGTGAAAGATGGTTTTCTGGTTCTTCGATTAATATTATCGTTAAGTTTGGAGGGTCTAATGCTTCTATTGATATTGATAATTCTTTTTCTTCTGAATTAATTATTTCATCTTCTATATCAAATGCCGATTTGACTAAAGATAAATAAAATAATGATTTCATACCATCACTCAATCTTTCAGTTGGCAATGGTTGTGTATCTGGACTTGGTAAAAAGACAGTATCGATATGTTTTAATACATCTTCAATACCATTTACTACTGGCTTGATTTGAAGTTCTTCGTAGTAACCACCAGTGAAAAGGGATTTCCAATTCCTGCCTAATGAAGATGTTATTGTCTGGACCCCTATTTCTTCTTGAAACTGGTTTCCAATTGTTACAGCAACCTCATCAACAGTTGCCCCCATTTGTTCAGACCATTCGACTGCATTGATCAAACGATGCATGATGGTTCCTGCTGTTTGCTTCAGTTGTTGGGCAGGATCTCGGTAAGCAGGGACATAATGAACATGAATTTTTGATCTTTCATATGCCGTTATATTTTTTTCATAATCCCCAATTTCCCATACTAGATCGCTTTCTATATCCCCTTCAGCAAGATTAGTCTTTGTCCATTTTGCTTTTAATTTTGCTATACAGAATGGGATCTCTCCTGCTTCACTTGAAATTAAATGCTTAAAGAAGTCTGCAACCGAGTCATCCTCACCGTCCTTTAAGTCTGCGAATTCGAATTTTACACAAATTGATAATTCTCGTTCACTTTGATCTTCGATTTCATCGCCAGGAGGAACATAAAAATCATCAATTTTAATTATTCTGTCAGAGCTTTTAACACCAAACATTCTTGTTAATGCGAGGAGAACAGCCGTTTTACCTGTTCCGTTCCCTCCAATTAAGCTGGTGAATGAATCTATATTTATAGTTTGCCCTACATTATCAAAGCTCTTAAAGCCTTTGATCTCCATTTGTGTAATTTTCATTATCACCTCAATTGCTGTTTTAAAAAACTATAATCATTGTCATTAATAATCGACTTCATGTTGGTTGATTATTATTGTAACCGGCAGCTTTTAGGCAACTCCCGAAGGTGTAATCCAGCTCGGTGTGGAATGGAGACGACTTAAGTTCAAGTCATCCCGGTTTGCCTCATTTTGCACCAGGTATTCTGAAAAGACATTTATCGGCTCTCAGTCAGATATTCCTGACTTATTCAATGTTGAAAGACTCACCCGTGACATTGTTCGTTGACGTTCAAAAGCTTGAGAAATCAATACATGAATCTATTTCACATACCCACCCCTAATAATTTCCTTTTGTATTCAACACTTTTATCAGTTTTATTATTTGCGGTAAAGGATTTCTGGTAGCTGTGCTGTTGAGCATGTCAGCCACTTCTGCTAAACAAAAATACCCAAGCTTTTACGTATGATGAGAAGAATCATTGTCAGGAGGCGCAGCCGAAGCTTTTTTAATAAGTTATTAGAAACATAATCCATGCTTAAGACGTTTTTCGAGCACACCCCATGCTCGTTGTAAGAAGTTACCCACTTGCAGTCATCGTACTAGCCTTGACATCAAGGCATCCAATGCACGCCGCTTAAACTATATGTACCCGCGTGGTTATTATTTCCCAATTGCACATGCGAAGTGCACTCTCACAGGTTTTACTCTTACAGTAAGCAGTAAGCAGTAAGCAGTAAGCAGTAAGCAGTAAGCAGTAAGCAGTAAGCAGTAAGCAGTAAGCAGTAAGCAGTAAGCCAATATGCTCATTGCGACTTTGTCCTTCTAGGGGGCAGCATTTTGAAACAATGTCAATATGCTCATTAGAGCGATAACCTAATTCGTGCCCAGTTTTTTTACTCCCCAAATCTAAGTATAACCTAAGCTTATGTATAAATTCAAAAAAAACCAGTCCAGTTCACAGCCAAATACCTATGCTGTTGATTTTTATAAATTTTATTGGAAACCACTACAATTAATTAGAAAATTCTTAATTTTTACACTGAAACATTCTAATATGTACAGAAAAATTGCAGTGATTTACAGCTATTAGCATAACTCACTGATTAACCGATAAATTTCAATTCAAGGTTATGCGTAATGGACGAAATTGAAAGCTCACTTTACAAAAACTCCAATCTGTCACTAAGCCAGAAACTTGAAAAGTCGCGAGCAGAGTTACTCGATCTAACAGCAAGAAATCGTTTACTTAACATACCAAAATCAAAAACTACAAAATTTTTAGAAGTAGTTAATGAAAGGTCTGACATTCTGTTCAAGATGCTTTTTGAAGAAGGCAAGCCGTTCACTTTTCTTCATGGTCGAGAAGATAAAAAGGCAGATGAAAACAATGAGAATAGTGAGACAGACTCAGAGTCCGAAGATATTATTTTCTTAGATGACTCTGAAACCAACCATAATGATACAAAACTCCAGACAAAGCTCACGCCAAAGACATTACAAAAAAAGTTATTAGATTTGTATTATGACTCAAAGACCCTTGAGGAAGAGCAAGGCGTAAACATCCTGTTTCTATCGCTAGGATCGCTTAAATGGATAGATCCTAATAACAAAGCAAACATACGGCATGCCCCTCTTGTATTGTTGCCAGTTGAATTAATGCGAGCTAAAGCAGGAGAACGCTTTAAAATTAAAGTCAGGGATGAGGACATCATTAGCAACCTGTCGCTTGAGACATTCCTCAGCCGTGTTCACCAAATCACCCTACCTCCCCTGAGTATCGATGAGGATTTTTCTTTAACAAATTATTTCGCAGAGATAAAACAAGCTATATCATTGAAAGAAGGTTGGGAAGTATTAGAAAATGAAGTCAATCTAGGTCTGTTTTCCTATGCTAAATTTATGATGTATACAGATTTAGATCCTGATAACTGGCCTTCAGATTCAAAAATCACAGATCAGGAATCAATAAAATGTCTTTTAGAAACAGGCTTCTCTGGTGGAGAGTTAATCTCTGTCGACATTGTAATTGACTCAGTCATTCCCCCCCGAGAAATGCTTCATATTTTGGACAGTGATAGCTCACAAACTCTTGCCATTCACGAAGTACGTAATGGTAAAAGCTTGGTTATTCAGGGTCCTCCTGGAACTGGTAAATCTCAGACAATCGCAAACATCATAGCTTCAGCTGTAGCAGACGGTAAAAAAGTATTGTTTGTAGCTGAAAAGATGGCGGCCCTTGAAGTAGTTAAGCGCAGACTTGATCAGGCGGGTGTTGGAGATGCTTGTTTAGAGCTACATAGCAATAAAACCAACAAAAGAGCATTTCTTGAAGAACTGAAGCGAGTCTGGGAACTCGGTTCACCTCGAGGAGAATTTCCAGATACATTAGTCAATAATCTCACAGAAAGCCGAGATATCCTCAACAATCACCCCGCAAGAATTCATAAAACGTACATGCCATCTGGCTTAACGCCATATAAGGTTATGGCGCAACTGGTACGTCTCAGACAATCAGGTTTTGATCCTAA
>Ga0157358_1001455_pt1 | contig 10384 bp, 6 predicted proteins | sample AttcapACBM2_FD_111484 | JGI IMG/M metagenome (GOLD analysis project Ga0157358, IMG submission 111484) | Fungus gardens microbial communities from leaf cutter ant in Botucatu, State of São Paulo, Brazil - Atta capiguara ACBM2 | ecosystem: Host-associated > Fungi > Mycelium > Unclassified ...
GAATTCGATTATGAAATCTGCTGTGTTCTTCTTTCCTTGCTTGAATGTCTCTATTCTCCATTTGGCATCTGCTACCTTTGTTTTGTTGCTAAATGTTGTCTTGAGTTCTTTTACAAAGTCATTCCAATCCTAGGTTCCTAATTCTTTGTCCAGCTTATCAAGCTTCCATTGTGTATAAATTCCCACTACACCTCCTCTGAGGCAAGCTAGAATTGCTGTGATCCTATTGTTGGTCTCCATGATCCTGTTGCTTTTGAGGAATAATCTGATCTCTCTCTACCAGTCTTCAAACTTTGTTTGGTCACTGTCAAACCACTCTGGGTTCAGTACCATGTTCTTTAACAATCCTGTCTGAATATTCTCTTGGCTTGTTACTGCCATCAGTTCTGGTGCTACTGACATCTCGGTGTCTGTTCGTTCATCATTTGTTGAGGCTTTGTGTGTGATCTGCAAGGATCCTAGTCGTTCTGATAATGCCTTAATATCATCTGTTCATCTAGAACTCGTCATAGTTCTTCCCAACAGGTAACTCTGTCTAGTTTTGTTCTTGGGTTTGTTCCTTTACACCTCTCTTGCAAGGTGAGCTTATCAATGCTTTACCAAATGTTACGACCTTAAGCTAAAGCTCAGGTTGCACTTAGACAAAGGTTTGAGAGAAGTTAAGGGATTTATAAGAAGTGGTAAAGTGTAAGAATACAGGATAGTATCTACACTATATATACTAAGAGTACATGAGGAAATAAGGAGGAAGAAATGAGGTTGTGGCACCTACTACATGAGGCACTGACTAAGACTACTCCAGCACAGCCAATTGTGTCATCATACTCTCAACCCAACTCCATGCTGTATCCTCAAGGTATTGATTGTAACAGAACCTTGTACTTGATAGAGTTTCTAAGTACAATATATAATGTTATTATTCTAGAATCTTCTATGATATTCTTTATGATACATGATTATATGACTGTGACATGTGACAGTGTTATGCGACATGTAATAGATATGTGACATCATGCTAACCCCTTTCTCTAAATCCAAAAAATTCTAAAAAAATAATTCAAGTTCACTGTTTTTAATTTTAACAATATACTTCTTTCTACTAGAACTTTCTCTCTTGAACTCTGTTTCACTCTATAAAGTTACAACTAAACAATATATAAATAGTGCAGTACATAAGCTAAAACTAAGGTTATTTTGGAAAGCTTACAATTATATTAAGTAATATAAGAGAACTTGATAGAGTTTTAAGTATAAGATAGTTTTTTTATCTTATATATTACAGACTGTAGTCTGTATGCACACTACAACTAACTTACTACCCTAATGTTTATACACTTTCTATAAGATTAATATATTATTGCTATATTATATAATATCATTTATTCAAAAATCTTCTATGATCTTTTCTGTATTATATAATTGTGTGATAGTGACAGTGACATATGTGACTACCCTATAACAGATATCACATCTCATGACTTGTGTGACTATCATATATAATATCATATCATATCTATTACAATTACTTTCTCATATCTTATAGATAGTTGCTTCATACATAACATATATTGGGGTTTATTCCACTTCTTACTCATTATCTGTTACACCTTGTTATTTCCTCATATATGATCAGTCAGTACCTTATATAGTAGTAGAGGCTTTCTCATGTTTCTCTCATTTATTATCTCAAGGACACCATATATATTCTTTATTGTCAATAAGTATATATAACTGTAGATACTACTTGTATCCTTACACTTTACCAATTGACTCATTTCCCACTCTTACTCAAGTTTTTGTCTAAGTTACAACCTGAGCCAAGCTTAAAGTTGTAATATTTGGTAAAGTGTCATTAAGCTCATCTTGCAAAAGGAGAGTGCATAGTGGTTAGGCTATTGAAGAACTATAAAAAATACTTTGTGATAAGACTATAGACAGATGGTTAAACTGTTAGAAGAAACAGTGATACAGATTGTAACAAGAGACATCACAGACAGAACAGAGAACAGAAACTGATTATTGTGATAAAATCAACAAACAGATAAGATAGCTCAACAACATCAAGAAACAGATATTAAGATACTCAAAGAAATACTTGGATTATTGAGAATCACTGAAGAATACATCTTAAATAAGAACAAAACAACTGAATTAGAAATACCAGAGATTATGTCAATAGTATCAGCATCAGTACTAGCAGTATTGAAATAGACAGTAACACCAAAAAGTATAGTCTCATATCTAGAGTAGTTTGATGATGACTGAACAAAGTTTGAAGATTTGTCAAAAAGATCAAGACAATATCTAGTGACAAGAGCAAGATAGCAGATACCAAATAGAAGATCAAGATATTCTATTAAGGAAAGAAATATATTGTGGACTTTATGATAGAATTTGAAGTATTGGATATGAAGGCTGAAACCAATGATATGCTTACTATATTCTTGTTAAAGAAGAATTTTAGAAGCAACATTATCAAGACTATATTGGGATACCTATCTATAGTAGCACTAGAGACATTGAAGAAATGGAAGATGATGATTACCACAGTTGGACAGTAATATAAATCCACAGAAAGCAGGAATGATTACAGAACTGGAACAGAAATAACCTATAGAGGTAGAGGAGCACCCATAGAAATTGGGAAATCAAAATACAACTATGACAAAGACAGGAAGCCTAGATGTTTCAATTGCAATATATATAGACATATGGCAAAGGACTGCTAAAAGCTGAAAAATGGAAAAGAGACTAGAAAGTGTTATAAATATGACAAAGTGGAACATTTAGCAAAAGACTGTAGAACAAAGCAGAAAATGAAAAACAGAAGTATATAGAAGGATATAGATGAAGAAGACAACAACAAGCAGAAGGATTTTGTCAAAGATTTGGAATAGGTATAGTACAATAAACCTCTATACATAATAAATCCCTAAATTAATATATAATTCCTCATTAATGAGACAACAAAGAAAGAGAACTAAACATACATACAAATGTCAAGACATCAAATAGAAAGGAACTACAGTTAAAAATACTAGTGGATTCAGGATGCATCTACACTGGAATTGAAAAGCAACTAGTAAAAAAAAGGATAAAAACAGAACAAATGGACAGATCATTTGAGGTTTTCAATACAGATGGAACTAAGGATGGAGAAGTGACAAGATTTGTGCTGTTGGAACTAAAAATCAACAGACATACAGAAAGGATCAATGCAGTAGTCACAGATTTAAATAGAATGGACATGTTTTTGGGATACAACTAGTTAATCAAGCACAATTCAAAAGTGAACTGGAATACAGGAACAATACAGTTTATAAGATGCCCAAGAGAATGTAAGACACAACACCAGGATATATCTTTTACATCAAGGACATGAAGATTACAACTAATAGATAACAAGAACAAAGAACAACAGAAAATAGGAAAGGAACTGGATTTGACAAATCCAAAAGATTAACAAGAGTATATTCAACCATTTACCAATTTATTCAACAAAAATAAATTTGAAAAGTTACCTGAATAAAGAGAATAAGACTATAAGATAAATCTAACAGAAAACATATCAAAAGAATTAAATACCAAGGCCTATGCAATAACAGTCAAAAAGAACAAAGCACTAAATCAATGATTAAATGAACAGCTCAAGACAGGACTAATTGTGGAATTGAGTTCATAATATATAGCACCATGTTTCTATATTTTAAAAAAGAATGATAGATCACTATGGTGAATACAGACCTATAGGAAATTAAACCAGCATATGATAAAGGACAAGATACAACTACTCTTAATTGGGGAAGTAATTGACAAGCTCAAAGATACTAAATACTTGAACAAATTGAACCTTATCTAAGAATATAACAATGTACAGATCAAAGAAGAAGATGAATAGAAAGCAGCATTTTTAATGAAAAAGAGACTATTCAAACCTAAAGTGATATACTTTGGGTTATATGACTCAATAGGTATCAGAGTTGCAAAGCTTAAACTCAAGTTTTTTTCTAATATCTTTTTATTTTCTTTATATTTTATTTTTGATTTATTTTCTACTTTGAACTATAGTTAGAGTCTAATGTAATGTCACAATTCACCATCACAAACTGTCACACTATGATACTGCCATGGTCACATCATCACACAATCACATAACATAATGGAAGGAAGTAGAAGAATTTGGAATGATAATGTCATAATATGTATTTAATACATGTTAGCTTTAAGATACATGTATGGTCACTTAGAGCAGGCTAAAGTAGTAGAGTACAAACCATGAGTAGTTAGTATATACAAAGTTCTCTATTGAGTTCTCTTATGTTAAACCTTAATACAAGATTTTCATCTTATTGTCCAACTCTAAGAACTTTGAGTCATAACACTAGGCATATTGGTAAACAGTATATTCTGAGAGCTCTTGCATAAAGAAGTGTTGGCCAATTATATGGACAATTATGTTATACCTACCAAGACCAAAAATGAACTAGAAGAAAGAACAATACAGTTTTTGAAGATAGCAGAAAAATATAATCTTTGTTTTAGATAGTTAAAGTGTAACTTCAATGCTGAGAAGATACTCATACTAAAAGTAGTAGTTAAGAGAGAATAAGTGTAGATGGAAAATAACAAAGTCAAGGCTGTAAAAGAATGAAAAACCCCTACTAATATAAATAAAGTGGAAAGCTTCTTAAGGTTTGCAAATTTCTATCAATACTTTATCAAGAACTTCAATTATATGGCAAAACCTCTCAATGAACTCATAGAAAAAGAAATGGAAATGGAAAGGAGAATATTAAAAAGTATTTGAAGAGTTAAAGAACAAGATCACAAGTTAGCTAGTACTCACTTTACCAAAGAAAGAAGAAAAATTCAGAGTAATATATCAGATATTGTAACAACCTGTTAGACACAGTTCACACTGAGGATGAGAGTCTGCAAGATGAACTCAGAGATGTATGAACTTGTAAAACAATCTTGGCTTCAGCTTATGTGCTATGCCATCTGTTTGCTATGTGGTTGCAATTTCAGATAATAAGAAGAAGTCTGAGATGAGAGTGAGTGCTGATTTGGTATGTTACTGTTGAACACTGGAGATTGAGTTCAATAAGAAGTTATCTTCATTAATTATCAGACTAGTGAGTTACAGTGTAACTACTAGTTTTATATATGAGCTCCTACTATAGGAGATGCTCAGTGTTTCAGTGGGATAGCCTCTATTACCCTGAGTGGAGGTTTCAGTATTAAGACACTGATAGGAGTAATTCTGTTATGGAAGACTGAGTTGAATAGAAGTATTTCTGCCATGGAAGATAGAATACCCAGATGGTTGCAGCACCACTGTAAGGCATGTTGCAAGAAAGATGGCTGCTATAGAAGGCAGGCTTGTATAATTGGTAGATAATATCACTACAAGGATGTAATTTATGAACAGATAGACTTGCATATAACACAACTACTAGTTAAGATGACTAATATACTATTTATACAAAAGAGGTATAGTCTATGCTAGTGATAAATAATTCTACTCTCAAGTACATGTGTTGTCTATGAGTCTATCACTGTCAGATATGCAAAGCCTAGATACTAGCTTTTTTATTTAAATTCACTTTTCCTTTTATTTTCTTTATTTAGATTTAGGGTTAGAGTTAGAGTAACATCATAATAAAACTGTTATACATCAGTCTTATCAGATGACATGATCATAGTATTTGTCACAAGTCACAAGGTCATAAAGAAGAGTATAGAAGATTCTGAAAAGATGACATCATACAACATATATTACATATGTTGACCTTAAAGCAAATACATGGTTATTTAGGGTAGGCTAGAGAAGTAGTAGTATGAACCATTATAGTTTAGTATATAAGATAAACAATCCTGTACAGAGTTCTCTATTGAGTTTTCTTGTGTTAATTCTGATACAAGGTTCTTTCTCTTGAATAACTCTAAGTTCTTGAGTTTGTAACAATCACACTATTACCACAAGGTGAACATGTCTCTGACATCATTGTTCTAGTTTCTTTTACTACATTCTAGACTTATGATATTAAATTATATAATGTATTATGTAATCATGGTCACATGTCTCTTCATTGTCTAAAAATAAAAGAAAAGAAAATTAAAATAAATTGTTAATGTTTAAATACATCATGACATCAGAATACATAATTAGAAGAGTCCTATTTCAAGAATAAGAAGGGAAATAAAAACCTATTGTATTTTTATCAAGGACAATATAGTGTTATGATTGATATCTTATAGATACAGCATAGACTAGGGTAAAGGGTAATGATGACATAATCAGCTGTGCTCAAGTAGTCTCAGTCAGCACCTCATATAGGTACTACATCCTCACTCTATTCTCATGTTTATATGATTCATTCACTTCATGTATTATAGACTCTTTCTTTATTACTTAACTGTATATATAACATAGATACTATCTTGTATCTTTATACTTTACCACTTATACATTATCCCTTCTCTACTCTCAAGTCTTTGCCTAAGTGTAACCTGAGCTCTGAGCTAAGGTCATAACATACAGCCAGTAAGATATACAACAAAAAACTACTAGTCATAGTAGAAGTCTTAACAAAATAGAAATAATATCTATCAAACACCATAGAGAAGTTTGAAGTCTAGACAGATCACAAAAATATCAAGTATTTCTGAAAACCACACAAGCTTAATAGATAGCAAGCAAAATAGTATTTTAAAGTACCAATTTATTCTACAATACATCCCAGGAAAGATGAATACAAGAGCAGATATTTTATTTAGAAAAGATTAGGTAGACACAAAAGATAACAATAAAGATATAAAATTAGTATCAATGTTAAGATTGTAAGAAGTAGACTTCATCTCTTTTTATTTTTCTTCCTCATTTTTATTTTCTTTTGATTTATTTTTCATTTTTCTATTTTTAGAACATTCAGGGTTGGGGGTTAGAAGTGATCTGTCACACTGTCACATCTGTCACAGTCTGATGGTGTGGTCACAACATTGATCATGAGACATAGGAGAATGAAGTAGAAGGTTCTAGAATAAATGATATTATACAACATGGATACTACATGTTAACCTCATGTTTTATACATGGTCATTTAGAGTAGGGTACACAGTAGTTAGCACGGACCATCAGTAGTAGTATATAAAGGTAGACTAGGTTATAAAGGGATCTCTATCAAGTTCTCTTGTGTTACTCCTATATAAGAGTTATTCTTTGTCCAACCCTTAGGACTTAAGTCTATAACAATCAACATTATTAAACTACTTTTCAAGTCAAATAACAAAGATACAATTGTGATGATAGTGAATTAATTTACCAAGATGATTAGGCTTAAAGCAACAACTACAGCAGTATTATCAGAAGACATAGCCAAAATCTACAGGAATGAAATATGGAAGATACATGAAGTACTACCAAAGATTCTCAGTGACAAAGAACCTCAATTTGCCTTATGGTTTATCAAAGACTTGGAAAAAACATTAGGAACAAAAGAGATATTATACACAGTATACCACCCCCAGACAGATGGCCAAACAAAAATAATTAATCAAGAAGTCAAAGTATTCTTACAACATTATATCAACTACCAACAGAATGATTGGACAGAATGGTTATTAGCAGCAGAATTCTAATATAATAATAAGAAACATGCAGCTACAGAATACATCCCATTTGAACTCAACTTCAGAAAACATTTATGAAAAGAGAACCTAATAGTGAAGACAGAATTATTAAAGCTGAAATATTTCTTTGAGGGACTACAAAGAAGTTGGGAAGTAGTGAAGAAGTCAATAAAAGTGGCAAAAAAAGCTATGAAGAAACAGTTTGACAAAAAAAGGCAGAATCCACAAGGCTTGAAGGAAGGAGACAATATATGATTGGAAGCTAAAAATATTCATTTGAAATAACCCTTCAAGAAGCTAGACCAAAAAAGATACAAACTTTTTAAAATCACAAAAGATATTGGTCAAGGAGTATTTTAGCTGAAGCTACTAAAAGAATAGGCAATTCACAATATGTTTAATGAAGACTTACTGACATGATACAGGAAATTCTAGTTTAAGGGACAACATATAGATCCAGCACTACTACCAGATATTATTAATGATAAAGAAGAATACAAAGTTGAGAAAATATGAAATCACAGAAAATGAGAATATAGTATCCAATTCTTGGTTTACTAGAAAGGTTACAGAAATAAGCACAATCAATGAATAGCAGGATCAGGATTACCACATGCCAAGGAGGCAATTTAAGATTATTTATAAAACACTTGAATATTTATATATTACTATGACTATATATCTGTCAGAGTTGTGAATGTTAGACTTGAATTCATTCTATTTTCTTTTTCTTTTATATTTTTATATTTATATTTATTTTGGACTTAGATAATGGAGTATAATATGATATCACAAAAGTATAATACCTATTATATATGTTATAGTCATAAGTTATACAATTATATAATATAAAGAGGGTCATAAAAGGTTCTAGAGCAGGTAATTGTCAGAGTTGTGAACAATGGACTTGGTTTTATTTATTTTCTTTCTCTTTCTCTGTATTTTTATTTTTCAATTTCTTTTTATTTTAATTTTAGTTTTCATTTCACTTTTCTTTATTTTGGACTTAGATAATATGATGTCACATGTGATAGTCACACAAGTCACATGTCACACCATCATGTAACATAGAGAAGAATATAAAAAGTTCTAAAACAAATAATATTGTATAATATAATAATAGTATATTAGTCTTATGAAGTATACATAGACTTTAGAATAGGTTAGTTATAGTATGCATATGGACCATGGTCTGGGATATATAAGATAGAATAGTTTATACTTAGAACTCTATTGAGTTTTTTTGTATTACTCAATACAAGAGTTATCTTTTATCTTTACTCAAGAACTTAAAGTTATAACAGTAATATTATATAATATAGCAATAGCATGTTGGCCTTATAGAAAGTATATGGACTTTAGGGTAGGTTAGTTGTAGTATATATACAGACTATAGTCTGAAGTATATAAGATAGATAGACTAGCTTGTAATAAGAACTCCATTAAGTTTTCTTGTATTGCTCAATATGAAAGTATATCTTTTATTTAACTTTGAAACTTAAGTTATAATCACAGTTTAGTAATTCTATATTGAGTAAGGCTAGTATCTATATCTAGCTCCAATAACTAGGTAGATATTTGATAGAGTTGATCTGTAATAAAATACTACTAGGGTTTGGGATTTGGATAGAAGTAAACTCTGCTATAAAAGAAAAAGTACTCTTGGAATTTTAATGTAAGTAAGTCTACTATAGAAACTTTAACATATAACAGTATTCCTTTCTTAGTACTCAGCCTTTAAAGTTCTACTAAACTACTTGGAGTTTAAATGACTGTTGTTAGAGCAGCTAAGTAAAGTTTACAGAGTTTAACAAAGTTTGCACTTTAGGAAAATCTTGAGTTATATTGTCTAAATAAAGTACAAGTAGTACTCATCTCCAGAAGAATTCTAAGAGAATAGAATAAGGTTTTCTAAAAGCAACAGTTATTCTAAGTACTACTCAAGTGTATTTCAATTTAGCAAAACAATACTAATATAACTAAAGAATGATCACATTTAAATAGTCAAGAATTCTATTTAAAAGATCAACCTAGAAAGAAGGAACATTTATAGGAATGATAGATAATAATATTAGTATACTAGATAGTACTTGGCAAGATTCAACAGTAGAAAGTAGTGATATTAGTTTAATGAACTCTATAGAATTATCTACAGTATTTAAGAATTGCTGACTAAATATCATATTCCAATCCTACTACATTTGTCCTAACCTATGGATAACATGCTCTTTTTCATCTGCACTCTCTAATATTTTCTGATATAGATTACATTTCTTCATTTCACCTTAGATATTCTTACTAGACTCTTGACAACTTCATGGATTTCTATTCCAGACATCTAAGAATCATTAGAACCAGAGTAACTTGCTTAACAGTCTTCATTTCTAAATATATCACTAACTTCCAGTATTAGTAATAACATACCTTTCACCTTCTAGTGAACTTGTCTACCAACTATATCTTAAGTATTTCTTCTGAAATATACAACTAGTGCAACTAGTAGAGATATAGCATAAAAGTTAAAGCTAAAGATCATTTCAACTCTCATATTTCATATACTTAGATAGTATACAATTACTTATTTGAACTTTTGAGAGCTTATTATTAAATCTTAGATAATAAGATATAAACTATATCTAACACTAAAGAGAACTAGAAACTTTGTTAAGTTTAGTATAAGTATTATAGTATGCTTAAACCCTTATATTTTATTTTTATTTTTATTTTATCTATTTTTCTTGACTTAATTTTA
>Ga0157358_1001456_pt1 | contig 10384 bp, 13 predicted proteins | sample AttcapACBM2_FD_111484 | JGI IMG/M metagenome (GOLD analysis project Ga0157358, IMG submission 111484) | Fungus gardens microbial communities from leaf cutter ant in Botucatu, State of São Paulo, Brazil - Atta capiguara ACBM2 | ecosystem: Host-associated > Fungi > Mycelium > Unclassified ...
AAACTTTCCATTGTCCCATCTATATAACATCTTTGCTATATACTTCTCTAGCAACTCCCCTCTTCTAAAGTTCTTTTCCTCTGCTAAGTCTAACTTCTCCTGTCTCCTTACTTCTACATTTATCCTCCCCTCAAACTCTGTTACTAATTTCTTTGTATTTTCCAAATCCTCTTTCTTCTCCCAACTGTTGTGCTCTACTGTAAACCCCTTTCATCATACTAAATACTTTACTACTCCCCTTACTTTTCTTTTGTTTAAGATTTTTTCTACCTCCCATTCTTTAACTCTCTCTACTTCTACTGGTTTAACTTCCTCTTTTTTCTGTCCTCCCACTTGATCACTATATTGTACTACTTGACTAACATTTACCACTGGGTGAATTCTCATCAAAGTTGGCAGTTGTAATTTGACTGCATTGGTAAAAACTACCTCGTCAATGATATATGGACCAATATATTGATCTACTAATTTCTTCACTGGTCTTTTCTTGAACACTAAGTCTTTCATACTCAACATTACTCTATCTCCAACCTTTCATACTTCTGCTTTTTTCCTCCCCCTATCTGCTTGTCTCTTTATTTCTTCCTGTGCTCTTACCAATGCTGCTCTTGCCTCTTGTACCTTTCTTATTCTTTCTGCAAACTCTGTTACTTTCTCCATTTTCCCCTTCCTTCTCAAATCAATTCCCATTCTTATCTCTCTTCCATAATTTACCATAAACAGAGACACTTTAGTTGTTGAATGTGCCTTGTTATTCACTACAAACTCAGCTGATGCTAACTATTCTGGCCAATTCTTCTGTCTATGATCAATGAAGAACCTTAAGTACTGTTCCAACTTTTGGTTTATTCTTTCCATCCACCTATTTGTCTGTAGGTGATATGACACTGATAGCTTTGTTTTAATTCCCAACATTTTATTCAACTTCTTCATCATCTCTGCTGTATACTGTAGTCCTTTATCCAATACTATACTCTCTGGCAACCCATGCAACTTTCATAGCATACATTATCTCTGAACAATTTTGCTAGTCCCTCTACTGATGTCTCTTCTGTAGTTGCCACAAAATGTGTCATCTTGGACAACCTATTGCAAACTACTAGGATTACATCCTTCCCAGCTACTACTAGTAACTTTGTGATGAAGTCTACCATTAGATAAGTCCACAGCTTCTCTGGCATCTTACTCAACTTCAACTTTCCTGCTGGTACTTCCATCCTATTCTTCATCCTCTGACATATATTGCATCTCTCCATATATTTTCCAATGGCCACTAATAATTTCTTATCACTAACTCCATCATCTTCCACTTTTCTCTATGTCCTACTACCAGTGTATTATAATACAACTGGATTATTTCTACTCTCAACTCTTTATTCTTTAGCATATATACCTTTCTTTCCTTTAATACCAAGTCTCTCTCTATCTGCCATTCTTCTTTTCTACTATATCTGCTTCAGGTCTTTTTATTACTACTTTATGTAAACAACACAGTTAATAGTCCTTTATAAATACTTGATTGACATTATCCTTTTCTACTCCTATTTTCCAGTCTAGTTTTCTACTAAGTCTATCTGCCTTCTCTATTTTTGTTTCTAGAACATGTTTCAAAGTAAAATCAAATCTTAATAAATATAAGACCCAACAAGCCTGCCTACAATTCAACTTCTGTGTTTTCATGAAATATTCCAAATTCTTGTGGTTAGTCCAGACCTTGAACTTGTACTTAGCACCCTCTAGTAAATGTTGCCAATTTTCCAACCTCTTTATCACTGCCAACATCTTCTTGTCATGAATCTTGTAATTTCTTTTAGTCTTATTTAGAGATTTTGAGAGAAATGCCACCAGTTTCCACTTTTCATCTTCACACTCCATAGATAACATCTCTTCTGTAGCATAGTCTGATGTATCTACTTTCATTCTTATTTTTTTTATCTAAGTCTGGTACTGCTAATACTAGTTCTTTTGTGAATCTGTCCTTCAACTCCCCAAACACCTTTTTCTGCTTCTCTATCCAATCCCACTTCTGATATTTCTTCACCATGTCATGTAAAGGTCTAGCTATGAATGCAAAATCTTTAATGAATTAGTAATAGTAGTTTGTTAATTCTAAAAACTTCTGTATATCCTTGATACACTTTGGTGTTGGCCAATCTAGCACTTCCTTCACCTTCACCTTTTCTAAGATGGTGTTGCTCTTTGGTTGAGAATGGTGAAAGAGTAAGGGAAAAGTGACTAGAGAGGGCTCTGTACTGGGCAGTCTTAAGAGGGGCTATCAAGTTCTAATATTACAAACTCAAGTCCTTAGAGTTGGACAGATAAATAAACCTTGTATTGGATTACACAAGAGAACTTGATAGAGAACTCTGTACAAGGATGTCTATCTTATATACTAAATGATAATAGTCTGTGCTACTACTTCTCTAGCCTACCCTAAATGTTATGGTACACTTGGACACTAACATTTTTCTTTTTCTTTTATCTATGTTTCTTGATTTAATATTTCTTTTCTTTTAATTTTAATTTTAATTTTCTTTTCTTTTATTGATGATGAAGGGCACATGACTATAGTTACATAACATATCACATGATGTAAGATTATAGGCCTAGACTGGGCAAGAGCAGACTAGAAGAATAATATCAAGAAGCATGTTAATAGCATGTTTACCTTATGGATGATGTATAGACTTAAGGGTAGGGTTAATTATTAGTAGTATGGACCATCTGTAATTTATATAAATAAGATAGCAATTCAGCAGAAACTCCTTGTTGAGTTCTCTTGTGATCTCCACAACAATATCTGCCTTTGAGATTTATTGCTTGTATCTCTACTAGTTTTATGACTAGTGATTGCTACAACACTAAAGACTATGTGTTCACCTCAAGGCCAACATGTGTAAAACACATTGTTATGACATCATCCTTCCAGAACCTTCTAGCTCTTCTTTATGACCTTGTGACTTGTAACTATATCATCTGATGTGACTAGTGTATAACAGCATGATTATAATATTACCTCTAATCCTAACTCTAAGTTCAAGATGGAAAAACAAATGAAAATGAAAATGAAATATTAAATGAAGAAGCTAGTGTCTAGGTTTTGTATATCTGACATTTAGTTATCTGTGCAAAATATACATAATCAAAACAAGACAATATATCCTCTATGAATGTAGAAGATATAATAAGTATTGGAATCTATTGAGAGTTATATTGAGTCACTTAGTGGCCTTTCTTGAATTCAATCTGAGTATCTTCTCTTTTTATAAAGGTTTACTTAGTAAAGCAGTCCCTTCTGCTCACTTTATATTTAGTTTTTTTTTTGTTTTTTTTCTTTTTATTGTTGTTTTTTGTTAGTCCTTATATATAAGTAGTTATGATGTAGCTACCATAATTTGCTATCATACTCCATGTAATAAATTGCTGATTTAAAAAAAGTAAAAAATAAAAAATAAAAAACTTCATAGACTTAGACATCAATGATAATCAACACATTCACCCCACTTATGCCAAAGGGGGGCTTGGCTGAAACACTTTGAACTATCCAACTCATTATATATACACATCACTAAATTAATCACAAATTATGCCTCTATAGATGAATACAGGCTTAGATTCTTTCTTAAAGAGTCTATCATATGTCTATGTGAAAACTATTCTATTGAGACAAGAAGACACATTCTATTTGAGTGTTTGAGGTTTAAAAAATCATGGAACCTAAAAAGAGAATCTCTCAAGAATATTATTATGTTCCTTGAATTCAATTCTGGAGCATTTTGCTTTTAGGATAATATCTTAGTCTAATATAGCATTGATTGTTTTTTATTCCACTTCTTTCTCTTTTTTTTCTCTTTTTATCTAAGTAGTTATGTTGTATAATTACCATGGTCTACCATTGTATTTCATATAATAAATTGTTGATATAAAAAAATAAAAAAGTTGTTAAAGCTGCCATGAGGTACTTTTTTACCCTTATACAAAGAGCATAGTATCTTTTCATTAATATAAAGTAGTCTGAGGGGTACTAACTGGAGATCAAGGCAACTGGAGTCCATAACCTATTAAAAGAAACAGAGTGCACAGCAGTATGGTACAGTATAGATAACTGGCAACCACTTATCTGTAGTGTATACTTCTATGGAGAGCTGAAAGAGAGCAACAAAGAATAACAAGTTGTATTCTTGAAGATGAACCTAACTATGTAAATTTTTCTATTGGCTACCTAATTAGAACTATGTGCTTAATAAGCAGAGTGCTTTGCAACAACAAGCTAGAGTAGCAGATAGCTAGGTATTTTACAATACTCTATTAAGTCTGAAGTCTAGTTTGTTTAATGGCTACCATACCATTTCTCTGGTCAATATCTACTTAAGAGAGTTAGAGACATTATCTAGGAGTGTAAGGTCTTCTTGCTAGTGTCTTTAATAAGATCTTAAATGCTTAAAAACCTTACAAGATTACTTGTTTTTATAGAAAAATATTCTCCAGTATAATACCAGCCAATTCACTACTCCATGAACCTTTTTTTTCTATGTTTACCCCATCTGGTTCCAATACAACTTCTAAAAACCCAACCTCTCTAACCTTCTACATATATTTTTCTGGTTTCACAAATAAATTATTCCCTGCCACCTTTCTCAATATTTCTTCCATAATATTATTATGTTCTTTCTTTGTTTCTATTCCCACCATCATATTATTGATAAACACTGCTATATCTCCTGCATCTATTATAAGGAAATCATTTATCATTGTTTAGAAAGTTACTAGTGAGTTTGTTAATCCAAAGAACATTACCATTAGCTTAAAGGTACCCTCTGGCATCAAAAATTCTGCCTTTCACTCATCTTCTTCCTTAATTCTCATATTATTATATCCCTACCTCAAGTCTATTTTTGTAAATACTTTCTTTTTTCTTATGCTATCTATCAAATCTAAAATCAGTGGAAATGAATAATTGTTCTTGATTGTCTAACTGTTCAAATATCAATAGTCTTATACCATTCTCTTCTTCTTATCCTTTTTTGGCACAAAGAACATTAGTGATGTCTGCGGTAACTTTAATGGTTGAATATACCTCTTCCTTAACTAATCCTTAACAAACTTCTGAATCATCTCCTTTTCTATTCTTGACAATGGATATATCTTTTTCTTTTTCAAACAAGACCTTTCCTAAGATCTATAGTATGATTCTAAGTTTTCCTTATCAGCATACTCTCTGATTTATTTTTCTCAAACATTTTCAAATACTTAAAAAATCTTCTAGAAACTATTTTCTTTACTATTCTAATCTCTATCAAATCTTCCTCTTATTCCTATTTCTCTTCTACTATTCTTGCTATCTCCATTTATTCCTCAACTGTTAGTTTTCTAAACTCTTTCTTCTTTTCTCTCTGTATCTTTCTTTCTTCTGTTCTTTCTCCTTTTATTTTTGCCATCTTAACTTTGTTTACTTTGTCTTCTACTGCTTTCCACATTTATCTGGATATCTCATTATTTTTACCTTCCCTATCTTCTAATTAATTTCAGAATTGTGATGTGCTAGCTACAGCATTCCCAATATAACACTCTATTTCTGTTCACCTATCACATTTATCTTCATTCCCTCTTCATGCTCTTTGTAAAACAATTTTACCTCCACTATATACTTTATTGGTTCTTTATGATTAAAGGTATCATCTACATTCCTTATATATACTAGCCTATCCAACTTCTTCTTTTTGAACTTATTCTTTCTTGTAAACTTCAAACTCATCACTAATTTTGTTGCTTTACTGTCTAACAATACCTCTACAATTATTTCTTCTTCATTCTTCTTCTACTTCAGCTCTATCTTCACTGTTACCTTTCTTAACATTTTTTTCTTCTACTTTTCTTACTTCTATTGTTTTCTCTTTTACCTCCTTCTTTCTTTTCTTCAATATTTTCTCTCTCATAATTGTCTTTCTATCTTTTCTTATCTTCCTTCCACTTCCTTCTCTTACATTCACCACTCTACTTTTCAATACTCCAAATTTATTTAATGACCTCTATGTTAGTCTCTTCTCTTATATGTTCTCCATATTTCTACAATAATGGGTGATGTTCCTAAAGCCTCCACAAACAAAATACTTTCTCTTTATTTACCTCTCTTTTCCTTTTCTCTGCTTTTTGTTATTTCCACTTCCTCTCTGCTTTTCTTTCTTTTCTTATTCTCATCTCCTCTACTCTTCTCCATTTATCTTCTACTCTTTTTCTTTGTTCTTCTTCTTCTCACCTTTTCTTATTTTCTCTCCTCTTTTATTCTCTTTTCTGCTGCCTTTTTCTTTTCTAATTCTTTGCCACCTGTAATTCCAATATTTGTCTTTGTAAATTTAATAGCATCATGTTATTTTCCATTATTTGCTTTAACAACCTCATTTCTTCATCTTCTCTTACATCTCTTATCAATTCTTCTATGTTTATTTGACTAATATCAACAATGCTGATTGCTATGGCATCTGACAATGGAAAATGATATTTTCCAAAAATATTTCTCTGTAAGTACTAGCTAGTATTCTTTCTATCCAATCTCATACTGACTACTAGCTACTGCCCTGATCAAACTATTACACTATTATCTATAAAAAGGGAATCTCTAAATTAGATGCTTTCTTACTGGACAATGTTGCTCCTCTGTGTGGAAAGATCACAATGAACCTTCAGCACAAGGCTTTTGCACAAAAATAACAAGTATTCTACTAAATATTATCCAATTAAACCATGAGTAATGTCTAGACAGTGGCTTAGGTCTGATCACTGATACCCATGACTATTCATGCTAAACAGCTAGCTCTTTTTAAGCCTAGGGTTCAGCTATAGAAAGGTTTGTGGCAATTGACTGCACTGGTTGCACACTGAGGATGATAAAAGAGTAAGAGAAAAGAGACTACATTATCTTGGACTAGCAAGAATATCTGAGGTAAAATAAACAAGGTTTGATCTGCACTGGAAGAGGTTTGAGAGCACAGATGAGAGTAGGTGGTTATTTGTGGGTTGGAATAGATGAAGTCAGAACACAGAATGTGATAGTGTTAAGTTTCAAAGTATTAAGATAAAAGTTGAACCTTGTATTAGATTAATATAAGAGAATTCAATGAAGTTCCAGTTATAAAATGTCTACCTTATATATACTTGGATAATGGTCCATACTACACTAAACCTACCTTACTCTAAAGGATAGACGTATTACATGCTATTGACATGTAATATAACATTATCATTCCAGAATCTTCTATGTTCTTTTATGACTGTGATATGTAACCAATGTATAGTAGTTTGTAATAGTCATATATGATGTCATACTGAATCCCAACCCTAAGTCCAAAAATGAGAAAATAAAGAGAAATGAAAATAGAAATGAAAATAGATTAAGCTACTATTTTCAATTCTAATATTGAGAAGAATAGAAGAGTAGATGTTAGGAGACCAGAATGTTGGCTCTTAAATAATAGACATAAAGTTTTGATAAGTAGAGTGATAAAAATGAAGATAAGAGCAAATAGTTGTCTTATAAGTACTAATAACTCAAGAAAAAAAAAGAAGGAGAAGTTGTTGAGAAAAGTAATGGTAAAGATAGGATTAAAGTAAGAGAATGATAAAGATGAAATCACAGTAGAAACATTGTTGGACAGTGGAGTAACAGGGCTGGTAATAAGTTTAGGGACTAATTGAACACATAATGGAGGTAAAATTGTTTTACAGAGGGCACAAGAAAGAAACAGAAATAGATATGATAGAAGAATAGAAGTGAAGCATTGTATTAGAGATGCTATGACTAACACACTATAATTCTGAGATCAATTAAAAAACTGGGAAGGTGAAAATGACAAGATGTTCAGATAAATGTAAAAAGTAGTAAAAGATAAGGCAGACAAAGACAGGATAGTATAAACAGAAAGAAAAGGTGCAAAAAGAGAAGAAGAAAGAGTTTAGAAAACCAATAGTGTCAAGATTGTTGATAATGGACTTTATTTTTATTTTCTCTTTTCACTTTATTTTATTTTTATTTTTATTTTTCTTTTCTTTTCTATTTTTAGAACAACTCAGGTTGGGGTTTATCAGTCATACTGTCACATCAGTCACAAGTTGATGGCATAGTCACAAGACTGATTATGGGACTTCAGAGAATGGAGTAGAAGGTTCTGGAATAAAGTGACATCATACAACATGGACAACACATGTTGGCCTCATGTCATACACATGATCATTTAGGGTAGGGTGCACAGTAGTGAGCATGGACCATGAATAGTAGTATATAAGGTAGACTACTTTGTACTAGGAACTCTATCAAGTTCTCTTGTGTTACTCAATACAAGAGTTGTCTTATTGCTTAACACCTTAAACTTTAAGTCATAACAAATAGTTGAGGAAGAAATAGAAATAGTAAAAATGGTAGAAGAGAAATAGAAGGAAGAAGAAGATTTAATAGAAATTAGAATAGTAGAGGAATAGTTTCTAGAAGGTTCTATCAATATTTGATGGTGTTTGAAAAGAAAGAATTAGAAAGGATACCAATAAGAAAGATATGGAATCATGGTATAAATATTAGAGAAGGATTTGTGCCAAAAAAGAGAAAGATATATTTATTATCAAAAATAGAGAGAAAGAAAGTTCAAAAATTTTTGAGGGATTAGTTGAGAATGGGATATATTCAACTATTGAAATCACCATAGATAGAATGAGAAGAAGAGAATAGTACAGAACTATCAATATTTAAATAGTTGGATAATTAAAAACAATTATTAATTGTTACTGATTTCAGATTTAATGGATAATATTGGGAAGAAGAAAGTATTTACAAAAATAGACCTAAGATGAGATATAATAATATAAGAATTAAGAAAGGAAATAAGTAGAAGACAACACTCTCAATGTCAGAGAATGTCTATAAGCTATGCTTATAAGCTAACAGTAATGTTTTTTAGACTTGCAAACTTACTGGTGACTTTTCAGGCTATAATGAATGATATCAGACTTGAAGATGATAAAATTTATTATTTTCTTTTCCATTTTTATCACAAAATGAACTACTCACCTGTTTGTGATATCTGAATCTTAGATACACTCTCAGAGGTTTAAGAGTGACTCAGAAGTTCAATAATGATGACAATGATGATAAAGATCAATATAGATATTAATGATAATAAGAGATAATAACTAATATTGTTAAGTTCAAGTCTAATCCTCAGATATAGAAGTATTTATATAAAATAGTCATAGTCTGTGCATAAGCTGTTTCCATCATATAATCAATACTTATATCTGGTGGGACTGTTATCTGTCATAGCAAATGTCAGGCTAATTTTAGAAGGCAATTAATTATATTACTATATTGATATACTTGTATCTCTATAAATACTAATCTTCATATGATGTATGATATATCATTAGAAACAGTTTGATAAGCATCTTCTAACACAACTTTGATTGTAAAAATTCATTTAGTTGTTTCTAAGATAATAACCAATGAAACTTATAGTTACTGATGGTCTAATATCTCAGTAATCTATTGTTACTTTTGTACATCCTGCATATGCATGAATAACCCTTGTTTGAGGCTTTCCAGTGTAACTTGGTTTGTAAGAATCAGTCTACTGGTTATAGAGATATAAGTTAAATAAAGTTTGTAATAACTTGATTTTCTTAGAGTTAGGAATTAGCATGATGTCACATATCCATCACATGTCACAGTCACAGTCACATGATTATGTATCACACAGAAAGATATAGAAGGTTGAAAAATATGAAGTAAAACTAGGAAGAAAAATAGCAGAGAATGTTTGAGAAGTTAAAAAGAAAGTTTATAATAAAGCTAGTTCTAGTAACACTAGACTTGAATAAAGGGATAAGAGTGGAGGTAGATGTATTAAATAAGGTCAAAAGTATTATAACTTAAAGATCTTAGAGTTGATCAATGAATAAAATCTTGTATTAAGGTTAACATAAGAAAACTTGATAGAGAGCTCTGTATAAGATTGTCTATCTTATATACTACTGGTGTTGTGGCAACCACTAGACACAAAGTCCAATGATCACACAACAAGTAAATCTCTTAAGGTGGATATCTAGTGGGGATTTCACAAGAGAACTCGACAAGGAGTCTCTGCTAAATTATCATTCTATATATACTAAATATATCTGGTCCATGCTACAACCTCATGTCTGCCTCATTTCCTACTCAAGGCCACCATGTTGTATACATGTGCCCTGACGTCATCTTCCAGATCCTTCTACCACCTTTCAGGCCTTATGACGTCACATCATGTGACATGTCATGTGACTGCGATGTCACGTGCCTCTTCATCGTCCAAAATAAAAAGAAAAAGAAAACAAAATTCCTATAAAGTCAGAAAATAAAAGAAAA
>Ga0157358_1001457_pt1 | contig 10379 bp, 9 predicted proteins | sample AttcapACBM2_FD_111484 | JGI IMG/M metagenome (GOLD analysis project Ga0157358, IMG submission 111484) | Fungus gardens microbial communities from leaf cutter ant in Botucatu, State of São Paulo, Brazil - Atta capiguara ACBM2 | ecosystem: Host-associated > Fungi > Mycelium > Unclassified ...
TATACAACATGACAACAATATATTGGCCTTATAGAAAGTACATGTACTTTAGGGTAGGTTAGTTGTAGTGTGTACACAAACCACAGTCTATAGTATATATAATAGATTAACTAATATAAGTTTTTCTTTTGTCCTAACTCTTGGGCTTAAGTTATAACAACATACTGTACTATCTATGTGTCATTTGGGTATAACTTGAGAAATAATGAAGACTATTGTTGATTATTAGACTAGAGATTACAAAATATCTACTAGTGTCAGATACAGTTTATACTTGAAAGCAAAATTCTGTAAGATTAGATTGAGGTTTTATACCAAGTATAGAAACTTATATACAGAGCATAAAGTTGTAAACTTTGCAAATAACCTTGGTTTTAGTTTATATACTGTGCCATTTGTCTGCTTTTAGACTATAACTTCAGAATAATAAATGGAGTACTACTTTAACTCCTGATTTGCCTTCTTTATCTGTCTATCGATCTGTAGATAAAAAGCCATTAATAACTTTATTTCTATTTCGAACATCTTATTCAACTCCTTTATCAACTCTACTATGAACTATGGCTCTCTGTTCAAAATCACACCTTCAGGTAATCTATGCAACTTCTATACATTGTTCCTAAATAGCCTTGCTAATTCTTTTACTATTATTTTTCTGTTATCACTATAAAATGCAACATTTTGAAAATCTATCACCTACTACAAAAATTAAGTTATGATCTTTTGATACTAGTAACTTTGTAATAAAGTTCACTGATATATGTTGCTAGTCTTTCTAACACTATGTTTAGTATCAATTTTCCTCCTAACATTTTTGTTCTATTCTCTGACTTTGATCACATCCCTTCACATATTGCTTTATCTCTTTTATAACTCCTGGCTACCAATAATTTTTAGTGGCCAGATCCACCATATTTCACTGTTCTCTATATCTTGCTATTGATATATCATAATATAACTAAATAATCTCCAACCTCAAGCTCTTATTCTTCAGAACATATATCTTTCTCTCTTTTAACACTAGCTTATCCTCAATCTGCTACTCATTATTTCTTAACATCATTTTTCCTGTCTTCTTCATTTCTTCTACTACTTTTACTACTTCATCATTCTTTGCTTCTGATTTTTTAATTTTTTCCATAATTTCTTCTTTTACTCACTCTATCAATAACTATATTTTTTCTATGACTCTAATTTCTAACCACTTCTATTTCAGTATCACCTGATTTTTGTTATCCCTTTCTATATCTTCTGTCCAATTCACTCTCCTACTCAAACCATCTACTCTTTCCATACTCTTGCTAGCTATATGCTTCAAAGTGAAATAAAATCTTAACAAATATAAGGCCTATCTAGCCTGTCTCTGATTTAACTTCTGAGTCTTTATGAAGTACTACAAAATTTTATGATCTATCCAAATCTCAAACTGACCCTTGGCTCCTTCTAAGAAATATCTCTATACTCCTAAATATTTGATGATTGCCAATATCTCTTTGTTATGGATTTTATAGTTTATTTCCACCTTATTCAATGGCTTTGAAATATAAGCAACTGGTCTCCACTTCTCATCTTCACACTTCATCAACAACACTTCTTCTATAGCAAAATATGATACATTTGTTTCCTCTCTCATCTTTTTATCTAAGTCTAGTGTTACTAAGACTAGCTCCATTATAATCATCTTCTTCAACTCTTTAAATGTCTTATACTATCTTTCCCTCCAGTTCTACTTCATATTTTTCCTTATCATCTCATGAAGAAATTTTGCTATCCTTACAAAGTCCTTAACAAACTGTCTATAATAGTTTACCAATTTAAAAAACTTCTGTTCATCCTTCACTCCTTTAGATACTGGCTAATCTACTACTCCTTGAACTTTCTCCTTCTCTATCTTCACTCTATCTTACTCTATCACAACTCTTAAAAATCCAATCTTTCTAACCTTCTATACACATTTTTCTGGTTTTACAAATAAATCATTTTCTACTATTTTTCTCAGCACTTCTTCTACAATATTATTATGTCCCTTCTCTGTCTCTGTTCCTACTATTACATCATCAATAAATACCACTACATCTACTGCCTCTATCAAATCTCTTAACAGATCATCTATTATTGCCTGGAAAGTTGCCAATGAATGTGTAAGTCTAAAAAACATTACTTTTGGCACATAAGCACCCTCTGGCATTGAGAATGCTGTTTTCTACTTATCACATTCCTTGATTTTCACATTTTTATACCCCCACCTCTAGTCCATCTTTGTAAACACCTTCTTTCCTATGTCATCCATCAGATTTGAAATTAGTGGTAATGTATAATTGTTCTTAATTGTCCAACTGTTCAAATACTGATAGTCTTACACCATCCTCTCATTTCCATCCTTTTTCTGTACAAAGAATACCAGTAATATCTATAGTGACTTCAATAGTCAAATATACTTCTTCTTTAGCTGATCCCTTAGGAACTCCTAAACCTCCTCTCTCTATTCTAGACAATGAATATATCTTTCTCTTTTTTAGAACAAACCCATAGTTTCTTTGTTGGTATTCTTTCTAACTCTTTCTTTTTAAATACCTTCAAATACTTATAGAACCTTCTAGAAACTATTTACTCTACTGTTTTAATCTCTATCAAGTCTTCTTTCTCTTCCTGTTTCTTCTTCATTATTCTTGCTATTTTCATATTTTCTTCTACTATTGGTTTCCTAAATTCTTTCATTTTCTCTCTTTCATTTTTCTCTTTATTTTGTTCTCTTTTGTTCTGCTTTTGCCATCCTGGCTTTGTCTGCTTCAACTTCTATTGCTTTTCACACTCATCTAGACATCTTGTTATTTTCACTTTCTTAGTCTTCCAATCAATTTCTAGATTGTGGCATACTAACCATAGTATCACACTCCACTTCTGACTTTTTATCACATCTATCTATGTTCTCTTCTTGTATCTCTTATAAATTTGTCTATCTAGCCTCTTCTTCCTAAAATTATTTTTTCTCACAAACTCCAAACTCCAAACTCATTACCAATACCATTGCTCTACTGTACAATAATTCCTCTACAGTAATTCCATCTTCCTCATCTTTCTTTTTTAACCCTATCTTCACTATCACTTCTCTTAATAATTTTTTCTTTTTCTCTTTTCCCTTGTTGGGAATTTCCACTTATATCATCCTACTCATCAAAACTTCAAATTTATTGATTAATGGCTGATGTTCTGGTCTCCTAACTTCTGGTCTCTTATTCTCTTCAATATTCCTTCTATTTCTACAATAACAGGCAATATATCCAAAGCCTTCACAAACAAACTATTTTCTCTCATGCATCTCTATTTCTCTATTTCTTTCTCTCCTTCTCCTTCTATTTTCTTCTTTTCTCTTGTTTTCTCTCTTGTTACTTTTTTCTTCTTCTCCAACTCTATATATTCCTTCTCTCTTTCCATTTTTCTCTATTTCCTTTCTTTTTTTCTTTTTCTCATCTTCTTTACTTTCTCCAACCTTTTTAACACATTGATTTGCTCCTGCATTTTTTGTATCATATTTTCTTGTTTTATTATCTATTCCATCAACTTCATTACTTCTTCTTTCTCTCTTAACTCTTTCATTAACTCATCTAACATTAACTCATCATATATCACTATTGCCATAGTATCAACAACCAAAATTTCCATAAATTTTCTCTATAAGTGCTAGCCAGTATTCTTCTTATCTGACCTCATACTGCTTATGACTATTTGTCTACTGCCCTAAAGAACACTGGCTATTATCTCCAAGAAAAGAATTTCTACTTTAGATGTTTTTGTATTAGATAACATTGTTTTACCATATGGAAAGATTGCAATGGACCTTTAGGACAAGGCTTCTACTTGAAAATAATAAGTACATTATACAGTACTACTTACTTAAGCAATGAGTATATACAGATATCAGTGTGGGCCTTGTCAACACTATTTATGATAGTCTTCTAATTACTGATAACTATCTTTTAAGCCTAAGGTCCAGCTATATGAAGTTTTATAGTAATTGACTATACTAGTTACATACTGAGGATAAATATAGGGTAAATGTGAGAAGACCATATAATATAATATCCTTGAAGAGAGTTGAGCTCTACTGTTGTGGTAACTACTAACTAAGATGGTCAACATGTCATTATGAAGGGAATCTGCTCTTTCAACCTCAATACTACTATCTAGACCAGCTGTTATAATTTAAGACTTAGAATTTCATCAAAAAAGAACCTTGTATAAGGTTTATATAGGAGAACTCAATAAAGTTTCTGTTACAAACTAGTCTATCTTATATACTGCAGACTATGGTCTATGTGCACACTACAAATAATCTACTCTAAAGTCCATATACTGTTTATAAGGCCAAAATACTATAACTATATTATAAAATGTTATTTGTTTTAAAACATTCTATGATCTTATTTATGTCATGTGATTATGTAACTGTAACAGATATGTGATATCATACTAACCTTAACTCGAAGTTCTAAATAAAAATAAAAATAAAATAAATAAAATTCATTATCTTTAATTTTGATGCTAGCAGGATTTTCTACTCCTTACTTAATCACTGCCAAAGTCTATAGTGTTTATTTCTATAACTCTATTACTTCCTGTTGACTCTTACAGAGTTTAAAGTTGACTACTGCTCCTATTACTGCCTATATATCACTCAGTGTAACTTCTCTTTCTTTTTAGACTGATATTCTAGAAGTTTCTGCTAGAAACATCTCTGATTATACAATTTTCATTTTTTTATATAAGCTGATCCATAAAATTAGAATGCATTTCATAGCTATATAAGATATCTATTATTTCCAGGAATCTTACTTTATTTTCTTAGAGATTATTAAAGTCTACCAAACCTTATAGACTTCTCTATATCCCAATAGTAGAACAGAGTTCCTCTCTTTGGGATTTCAAAGCATAGATTAGTTTGGTAGTTTTAAAACTGTCTATTCTTATATTTTGATATATTACAACTTAAGACTAAGTGTTTAGTTAAAAGAGGAAACTTATATTGTTATGTACAAAAGAATTCAGTAAGGTCTTGAATACAGATGTGTTTATTTTATATACTTCTAGTATATGGTCTATATACACCTATATCTAGTCTACCCTGGATATTATAAGTCTATATAGATAAAGTTATCATATCTTTTATGATATCACATAATATTGTGACTGCGACTATAACATTGGCATTTTTATATATTGGTTATCATATCTTATTATATTATCTTGTTTCTTCTAATTTTAAAGTAAGAGGAAAAAAAGAAAAAGAAAAATAAGATAGAAAGGTCCAAGTAAAAAAATAGAAAAACTCTATATAAGAAAATAAAATGGGAAAAGAACAAGTCTACTGTCTTGGATTCTGACACAACCTCTTTCTTTCTTTTTTACTTTTCATATAATGTCTGTTAAGAATAATCATTCTATAAACTCTATTCCTACTAATAAGATCTTGGGTATTTTCTAGCATTATCTGAGAGAAGTAGCTGAGCACTAGCATATTCTAGAGATGGTATTTTTACTAATAATATTCTCACTAGTCTTGTAACCTAGCTTAAAGATCTATAAGCTTCTATATTAAACACTGCTTCTATACTCATAGTTATATTACCTCCTACACTGAGACTTCTATTTCCTACTGATATTTCTATATCCAGAAATTCTCCTCATTATTTCCAACCTTATATACTATTCCTACTAAACTTGAGTAGTGATTAGCAAATCAGAAGAGTCTTTATAAGCTTCTGTTTCTTATATATCTACTTGTTTACTAAACAGTTTGCTTCTGACCAGAACAAAATCCTTTAAGCACTGTTTTTCTTTAGAAGTAGCAGTGCTTCTAAATAGTTAGAGAGCCTCTTTATAAAAATTTAAATACTAGTGTTTTCTTTATTACCATCTGGTCTGAGTTCAAGCAGCTTTTCCAAAAACAATTCTTTCTAATCAACATTATTACTAAAGCTGTAAATAAACTAAAGCCAAATATACAGACTCATGTACTGTAGTTGTTGAGTCTATAGTTGTTGAGTTCTACCATAGTTTCTGAACTGCCATTTAGAACTAGATCATAACATTATTTATTAGAAGACTTGAGAATACTAATCTTATTGCTTGTATTATGATTCAAAAGCCTTAGAGTTAACTTAAGAAAGGAATCTTGTATAGGGTTATACAAGAGAACTCAATAGAGAACTCTGTACAAGATTGTTTATCTTATATATGACTACTTAATGGTCTATGCAAGCTATTCCTAGCCTACCCTAAATGACCATGTGTATGCCTTAAGGTCAACATGTGTTTCACATGTTGTATGATATTATTCTTCTAAAACCTTCTATATTCTTTTATGTGTCATGTGACTTGTGACTGTTATTGTCACTATGTCATCTGATATGACCAATGTGTAACAGAGTAACCTATTGTCACTTCAACCCTAACTCTAGATTCTAAAAATTGAAAATTGAAAAATAAATTAAAAAGAAAATAGAAAATGAGAAAAAAAACTAAGTCCACTATTCTCGATCTTGACAGCTTGATTCAAAGCTATATATGGGATCAACTAGGATATGCAAGTAAATAAAGCCTTTCAATCAACACAGTAAGATTCTTTAATTAATCCAGCTTCTAAACAGCTACTACTACTATATTATAACTTAAGACCTTGAGTAAGAATAAAAGACAACTCTTATATTGAGTAATACAAGAGAACTTGATAAATTTTCAAGTACAAACTAATCCTAATTTATCATATACTACAGACCATAGTCTGTGTGCACATTATAACTAACCTACTTTAAAGTTTATATGCTCTCTATAAGATTAATATACTGTTATGCTATATGATATTATTTGTTCCAGAATCTTCTATAACCTTCTCTGTGTCATATGATGGTATGACTTGTGACTGTGATATATGTCATATCTTAGTCATACTTTGTGATTTGTGTAATATTACATTATATTCTTTGTTCAAGTCTAAAAGTAAAATAAAAACCAAAATTAAAATAAAAGGAAAATTGGAAAATAAAATAAAAGATAAATAAAACCAAGTCTATTGTTCACAACTCTGACATACTACATCACTATCCTTATAACAGTTTAAACATTTCTATAAATATAGACACTACTCAGAAATTCTACTTTATTTCTATTAAGAAATATTACTATTGTAGAAATCCAAACTATATGGTTGCCAGATACTGTTTATACCAGGAGACAAAAGCATATGGAATTGGCTTAGAAATAAGGTGAGTATATAAACTCTGTAAAATAAGCTTAGTAATACAGACTTATTAGAACAACCTTGGCTTTAGCTTATGTGCTGTGCTGTCTGTTTGCCATATGGTCACAACTTCAGATAACTTGATGAAGTTCAAGATAAAAGTAAGTACTAATTTGGTATATTGTTGTTGAACACCAGAGATCAAGTTCAATAAGAGTTATCTTTGTTGATTATCGGACTAGTAAATTACAGTATAGCTACTAGTCTTATATACAAGTTATATATATAGGAGATACTCAGGGTTTCAGTATATCATCCCAAGTAGAGGTTTTAGTAGTAAGACACTGATAAGGATAAGATAGGAGAACTCTGCCATAAAAGACTAGATATCTAAATTATTACATTACTTATATAGGAACATATTTTCAGAATGAGTGGATCTAACATATGATAATGATCTACAACTGTCCAGTAAGGTTATATGTTAGATAATTAACTATTGAACAATAAGAGAAATTGATAGAGAACTTGAATATGTTAAAGAATGTCAAAATAGCATAGTAACTAAAGCCTGTAGAACAAGAGGAATAATAGGTTTACTGTACTGTCAGTAGAAGAATACATCAAAAGTAGTGATCTAATAAACACATCTAAGGTCTCTGTTCCTCTGTTTTTATCATTGTCTGCTCAATACCTCCAATAGGAGAAGAAACTACTATTATATTCTAATATCAGTGTCCTTGATGCTCACAGAACTTTTCTCTATCTTTTTATCTCTCTAGAAACTACTGATATCTCTCAGTCCCTCTTTATACAAGCTCTCATCAACTTCAGAGCCACTAGTATTTTTATTAACAAGAGCTTTATTGAAAAACATTGTTTGAACACTTAGAGACTGTTCAAACCTTATCTATCTATAATATTGACAGGATTTAAAATGAGGCTAGCCAGATATCAGAAATGGTAAATCTTGTCTTATGATATAAAACTCATACAAAATAGATCCTTTTCTCTGTTTTGAGTCTCAGCAAATAAAACCTTATCCTTGGATTCATATGACTAAGGTCTCATAATCTCAAGATTAACTAGCAAAAGAGAAAAGTATTTATGACTTACTGTTTTAGTTTCCAGAATCTCTAGAAAGTAGACAGATTAAGAGTATGTGCCCTCAACATGTATTTTCCTAATCCTTTCCTTGTAGTAATAGAAAACTTTAAAAATGAGGACTTATTAACTTCTGAGCTTTTGGAGTTCTCTTCTAAAGCTGGTAATTATCTCTTCATATCAAGAATACCCTCTGAGTCTAAAAATTTGCATCTTCATACTGTAGTTACAGCCTCTTAACATCTCTCCTCTGCTTTTAACCAAGCTTATGCTATTGCTAGGACTGCTCTACAGCTTCTGCCACATGTTTAAAACTTAGAGTCAGTATTTACCAAAAAAGACTTTGATAAGCTATTAGACTACTGCTAGTGAGATCATGCTATCTAGTTAGTGCTTAGTGTGGAGTATAAACTCTCCAAGGTCTATCTATTATCACCTGCAAAACAGTCCAAACTCAATATTTTTCTTACTAAGAATCTCTATACTAGTTGTATATATTTTTCAAAGTCTCTAATGGCTATTCCAGTATTTTTTATCAAGAAGAAGGATAAATTTCTATATTTAGTCTAGGACCACAGAACTCTTAATACTGTAATAGTAAAGAATAGGTATCCTCTTTTACTAATTCCTAGACTGGTATCTAAACTTCAAGATATTGATATTTTACAAAGTTGGATATGTGCTGAGAGTTCAACAACATCTACATAAAGCCCAGGGGTGAGTAGAAGACTATATTCCATACAAACCATAGTCTTTTTAAACCTCTAGTAATATTCTTTGGAATTACTAACAGCTTTGCTATATTTCAAACTATGATAAATAACATCTTTCAGGACCTTATGGCAGAAGAAATCATGGTAGTTTATCTGGATGATATCCTCATCTTCACTTAGATCCTAAAAGACTACTATAAAGCAGTTTACAGAGTTTTGAAGATTTTGGCAAGATATAAGCTATTCTTACATTTAGAGAAGTGCAAGTTTGCCAAACAGCAAGTCAAGTATTTGGAACTGATGATCTTACATGACTAAGTTACAATAAACTTCATCAAGGTGGCTGGAGTGTGTGACTGGTCTATCTCACACAACCATATGAAAATGCAGGTATTTCTAAAATTTACCAACTTTTACTATAAATTTATCTGTAGCTTCTCTGATATATGCCAGTCTCTTCAATATCACCAGTGTTAATACTACTTGTATATGGGGTTGGGAACAATAAAAAGTCTTCACCACATTGAAAATAGCAATTACAACAGCCCCAATAACAGATATCAAGCAGAAAAGAGATTATACTAGAGTACAACAAGAACTATGCAACACTAGCTCTTAACTGTGTACTAAAGAATTCAAAGAAGATAATACTAGTATTAGTAATCTATAGAAGGGATAGAAACAAGAATGTAATAAAATAAAAGAACATATAAATCTTCTAAAAGAGCACTTATAAATGTAAAAAGAGTATTATTAGAAAAAATAAATGTATAAAGAACATCCTTTTAATTTTTTAACACTAAAACCTGAGACCTTCACTTGGTGCAGTACACTAAAACCCCCAAACATCTCCTAACTATCTGACTTGTATATAAAACTAGTAGTTATACTGTAATTAGCTAGTCTGATAATCAACAAAGATAATCTCTATTGAACTTGATTCTTGATATTTAATGGCAATACACTACTATTAGTACTTGACTTCCTTTTGGACTTTATTCAACTATCTGAAGTTGTGACCACATGGCAGATAAATGGTGTAGTATATAAGCTAAAGCCAAGATTGTTCTGACAAGTCTATATCACCAATTTTATGATATAAAGTTTCCACACTTTATACATTTCTAAGCTAACCCCATAGGCTTTTATTGTTATGATTCAAGACTCAAAGGGTTAAGTCTAGAAGCAACTCTTGTATGGAGTAACACAAGAGAACTCAATAGAGTTCCTAGTACAGAGTAGTCTACCTTATATACTAATACCCATGGTCCGTGCTAGCTACTGTGCACCCTACCCTAAACGACCATGAGTATAACATGAGGCCA
>Ga0157358_1001458_pt1 | contig 10370 bp, 5 predicted proteins | sample AttcapACBM2_FD_111484 | JGI IMG/M metagenome (GOLD analysis project Ga0157358, IMG submission 111484) | Fungus gardens microbial communities from leaf cutter ant in Botucatu, State of São Paulo, Brazil - Atta capiguara ACBM2 | ecosystem: Host-associated > Fungi > Mycelium > Unclassified ...
GTGTCTGAGGGCTAGACCTCAGACTTAACAACATCAATTATTCTTGTTGATACTACTCATCATTATCTCCTTATACTGAACCTCTAAAACACCACTAAGTTCAAGTATCACAACTAGTGAGTATCTTATTTGTGATATATTCTTTAGTTATATCAGCATTGTTCTATTAGATTGAAATGTACTTAAGTAGTATTTAGGATAGCTATTACTTTCAGAAGATCTCATTTTATTCTCTTATAATTCTACTGGAGATAAGCTTCACTTATACTTAGTTAAAACAATATAACTTAGAATTCTTCTAGAGTGCAAACTTTACTAAACTTTATAGAATTGTTTAGTTTCCATAATATCCACTTTACTCCATATGAATCTAATTTTGTTAATTTGACTCCAAATAACTATAGTTGAGTTAAGACTAAGCTAAAAAATACCACTATTTAGAGCTGTATCTAATAATGTTCTAATTGAACATAAATTAATATATCTTCTCTTTACTAGATAAATTCTTTAGTCTGGATTATGAGTTGAAGGCAATAGAAGTGGTTCTACTTTCTACAATAAGTCTAGTAATACTGTTCTATCATCTATTCCAAATATTTGGTATATTACATCCTATTTTCCAACCACATTCATCCTAACCCATAAATAATCCTTTCTCTCTTATCTGCACTTTTCAACCTCTTCCAGTATAGATTACATATTTCTATTCTACCTTGGATATTCTTGCTGGACTCCTTCTAAATTTATGGACCTCTCTCCCCTAACATCTGAGAATTACTAGAAATCAGAGTAACTCACTTAATAGCCTCTATTTTAAATAACTACTCTAGATAACATACCTAGTATATAATCTAGTAGTTACACTGTATTAGCTATTCTGAAAATCGACTAAAACTAATACCTAGTTTCAGTGTTGGCAATAATACACCTTGCCATTCTCTAGTGGTTTTCCACCTACTAAGTTTCCAAATCCCATTTCAAAATATATAACCAGTGTGGCTAGTAGAGATGCAGCATATAAGCTAAAGCCAAAGGTCATTCCAACCTATCTCCTGTATTCTCAAATAATATACTAATCACTTATTTGGACTTCTGAGATGTTTAATTGGATCTTGGATAATAAGGTGTGAGCTATATCTAACTTGGTATCAAAGTTGAAAATAATAAACTATGAGGATATCTCACTTATTAAGCTAGGTAAGTATCTCAGAAACTAGGCTAATATTCAGATAAGAGTAGATCTACTTATACAAGCTCCTATATATATTATAGAAGGTAATATGTTATATGTTACAATACTTACAATACAGACTATTAAATATGATTATCCAATAAGATCTAAGCATAATAATTGATAAAGAGAAAAGTAAAGATAGATATGCAACAATAAATCAAGAGATGTGAATAAGATCACCACTGATAGTATTACTTAAGCATTATCTTAGAATAAACTTCCAGAGTTCCTCTTACATAGACTTGGTTTATTTTTCTTTCTTATTTTCATTTTCATTTTATTTATTTTCTTATTTGGGACTTGGTATTAGGGTTATAACATGATATAACAAATGCAATGGCCTCTATGAAGTTAAACACTATAGACATTTCACTTGGTGTTGCAAAGTTAACTTTAAGACTAACTTGCCCAGACTCAAAATCAAACAGAATGAACCTGAATTGTAAAGTTAATCATTAAGCTGACTCTAATGTCTTCCCCTTTTGGAGATATTGCTTCAATAAGAAATGGCATATAAAAAAGTATTAGAAGCAAGTCAATTCACTCAGTTGTGAGTGAGGCAAGTACATGATTTTAAAAAGTCTTTGCCTCTTTTCACAGAATGTTCGAAAGAACAGAACTCTCACCAATATTATTTTAGAAAACAAAAAATATTTTGACATTCTTTTCATCCAGGAACCCCTATGGTTGTTCACTTGTACTATTCTGAGTTCTTCTGGTGAGAAAGAAGACAAAATAGTAGGTGCTCCAAATTATCCAAACTGGATTACCTTTTCTAGATTTCTGCTTAATGGTTACAATTATCCAAGAGTACTTATATATATAAATAAGCAACTCATTCACTTATGCTTTTCTTTAATAAAGGGTGTTTTTGATCACAGGGATATTAATTGCTTTTCCTTCTTTAACAATGGTTGTATTCTCTTTATTGTCCTCATCATGGATAGGAACTTCAATATCAGGGACAGAGAATAGGATCCATCTTATCCTTTCCATTCAACTTATAATTAAAAATAACTGATTCCTTTGATCTTAAATTATTATACTCTATTCAATAAGTTCTAACTTGATATGCTAATAACCCTGATGACACTAACTCAGTCATTGATCTATTATTTCTTTACCCAAATTTGACAACCACTACATCTTACCTGAGCTCTGTTATTTCTCAGATCATGCCCTTTTAACCATCAATATTTCTTTTATGGAAGGATTCATTCAAGATAAATAATAGACCATTATCAGGGATAGTAAGGGGGAAGAAAACTTCATCTCTGACCTCACCAAAGTGATAGGAAATATTGACACCTTAAATATACCAGATAAAGAATCCCTTAAACTTATTATTCAAGAATATGTAAGAATCTTGGAATCCACTTGAGTGTCAATATTACTAAATGTTCCAAAGCATGGTGGAATGAGAAGTGTCAGGTCAAACTGTCCAATTACAGATTCTTCAAGATGATTGAAGATTAGAATATTTTCAAAGAAGTTGTCAAGAAGACAAAATACTTATTTTTTAATGATAAAATTCAAGAAATTACCTCAAAAAATTATAGACCATGGAACCTCATGAACTAGATCAAAAAGTGTAAATTGCAAGCTATCAAAGCACTGCAATACAATGGTCAACTCTGTATCAAAATCAACAATCTTGAGCAGATGTTATATCAAACATTCAATTTAGCATAGAATCATCAAATTAATAATGCCATCACTAAATGTAACAGTTTATCCACTCCAGGGCCAGATTGTATTTCATGGAAACATCTTAAAGCTGTCATTAAAGATAAGAGATGTCTTCTCAATATTATTAACATTGCTAATATGTGCATTAACATAGGTCACTGGCCATCTCATTTCAAAATGTCTTTGTTCATCATCATCCCCAAGCCCAATAAAATAGCCTACAATTTCCTGACAATGTTTTGACCAATTGTCCTCCTGAACACTTTGGAAAAACTTATTGAAAAGGTCATCTGTAAAAGACTTTAGTTTGAGTCAATCTCAATGAATTTTATACATCCTAATCAACTAGGATGTTTAAAGCAATGCTCAACTACTGATGCAAAAGTATTTCTTACATATTTTATTCATTCAGGATAGCTCAAACAAGCACTTTGGTCTTCAAAATAGCTCAGTTTTTCCCATTGTTCAACCATTAACTTTTTCCTCTTATTCTAGACAAAGCTGGTTTTGATCCAAGAATTTCCTCTTTCTTTTTTAATTATTTAATTGATAGAAAAACTCAATATCTGTGAAACAATTTTGTTTTTCCTCTCTTTAATGTAGATGTAGGTGTAGGACAAGGTTCTGTTCTCTCTCCCATCCTTTCAACTCTCTATATTTTACCTATTTTCCACATTTTTGAAAAAAGATCAATAAATCTCAATATCTCTGTCTTATTTCTTTCTTTTGTAGATGATGGACTTCTCATTTCACTTTATTATAGCTACAACATTATTTTGTTTCTTCTCAATCAGTTTGGTCTCATTATTGAATATGGAAAATCTGAGGTTTTTCACTTTTCTAGATCTTATAGAATCATCAATCTTCCTTCTCTTAATCTCAGCCTATTAGAAGGTCCCATTTTATGCCTAAAAGATACCTGGAGATGCCTTGGCTTTAGCTTTGACAAAAAGCTATCTTTTCAGCAACACATCAACTTTTATTCTAACAAAGTATTATTAATAGTCAAATACATGAAAATGCTGGGAAATTTAACAAGGAGACTACCTCATCAAAAGTGACTTTTATATAGAATATGTATTCTTCCCATTGCACTCTATAGTTTTCTCTTATGGTTCTCCAATAAGGCCTCTCTTTTATATCCTCTCAAGAAACCCAGAAAAATACATCAAAGAGCTGCTATTTAGATCACCAGTGCTTTTTGCACTTCTTTTATATAGGGAGTTGAGGCTATTGCTAGTCTAATTCCTATTCATTTATATTTACAGAAACTCAGTAGTAAACATCAAATCAGAATCTCAACTTTACCATTGAATCATGCAATTAATATCTTATTGGAAAGTAGACATACCAACAACTCTTATCCATATCATCTCTTCTTGGAGAACATGACCACCAAACAGTGACTAAAAATCAAGAGTTTTATTGTAGATGCTAACAATTATCTTAATGGAATTTTCCTCTCTTTTGATTCTCTCAATCTTGAATTTTTTCCTGGCTTCAGATTAATTAACAACTCAACAATATTTTCTCAAACACTTCATCAGATCCCAATTCTATCATTGTTGTTATATCCATCTTGCACATCTATTCTCACTCTAACAGTATCAAGAAAACAATCCATCATGTCATCAATGTTACTTCAACTCAGGCTGAACTACTCACTATCAGATATGGGATTAACCAAGCTATTCAAATTCTGGAAGTTACTTATATCATTGTCATTACCAATGTTATTCATTTGGTACAACATATCTTTGACTTTATAATTCACTCCTATTAATTGCAATTAATAGCTATAGCAAAGAATCTTAGAATGTTCTTCAATAAACATTTGATGAACTCCATTAACTTTTGAGACTGTTCAAGTAATGTGAAATGGTCCTATCATATGTCAGTTGACAAAGACATGAAGAAATTCAACCTCTTTTCTATATTTCCTTGCAAAGTATTATAGGACTTCAACAAGAAAAAAGAATGTAAAAATATCATTAAAAACTGGCAAATGACATTCCAAGCTTTAGATCTTAAGGAAAATTATTTTCTTAACTGTCTAGATGATAAACTTCACACAGTTGAACCTTTGTATACTAAAGGAAGTCTATGGATTAATCAATTTGGTCACTCAAATTCATTATGTGCAAGAGCTACCAGAGCCATTACAAATATCACCTAAGGTTTTTCCCAAGAGAGAGCTTTAGTTGTCTGTGCAAGGTATACTCAAAAGATATACCCAATTAAAACAAGATGATATATCCTCTATGAATGTAGAAGATATAATAAATATAGGAATCCTCTAAGGACTACATTGAGTTATTTATTGGCCTTTCCTTGAATTTAATCCATATGCCTTCTCTTTTCATAAAGGCATTACTTAGCAAAGTGATTCTTTCTGCTCATTTTCTATTTAGTTTTTTTTTTGTGTTGTTCTTTTTCTTTCTTTTTCCTTTTGTTTTCTTTTTGTTAGTTCTTATGTAAGTAGTTATATTGTAGCTATCACAGACTACTATTGCACCTCATATAATAAATTGTTGATTTAAAAATAACATAATATAACATATGACCATTACAAATTTCACAGTTATAAGTTACACAATCATATGATATAAGAGAAGATCATAAAAGATTCTAGAACAAATGATGTTATTGTTATATGCCAAGTTTACCTATCTAGAAAATACATTCCTATGGTAACACTACCTTATCAATATCTAATCTACAAGCTTGTCTTTTATGGCAGCCACCTTTCTTGTAATATATCTCATGGCAGTAATGCATCTATCTGAGTATTCCATCTTCTGTAACAAGGATACTCTTATTTGACTCAGTCTTTCATAGTAGGGTTGTACTCCTACCAGTGTCTCAATACTGAAACCTCCACTTGGTGCAATAGAGGCTATATCACTAAAACTCTGAGCATCTCTTATAGTATGTACCTGTATATATAAGACTAGTAGTTACACTGTAATTCACTAGTCTAATAATTGATAAAGATAATTCTTATTGAACTCGATTTCTAGTGTTTAACAGCAACATACCAATTAGCACTCACTCCTATCTCAGACTTCTTCCTTCTGTCTGAAGTTGTAACTATGCAGCAGACAGATGGCACAGCACATAAGCTGAAGCCAAGGTCATTCCACAAGTTCATACATCTCCAAGTCTACCTTACAGACTTTCATCTTTGATATGAACTACACCTGATAGTTATATAGCATAATATTAGTATATTGGTCTTATGGAAAGTGTATAGACTTTAGGGTAGGTTAATTGTAGTGTATACATAGACTATAGTCTACAGTATATAAGGTAGACAACTTTATACTAAGAACTCTATTAAGTTCTCTTTTATCTTAATACTTTGAGGTTTAAGTTATAATATTTGGAACAGTATTTAGATTGTGAGAACTTATATTCTTAAGTATAATTCCTTCAATTCTGTGAGTCTTACTATAAGATATTCTAGACATTAAGACTTTGTATTATTTTTAGACATATCTCTAACAAAGTTATATATTATGTTTTTGACAATGTTAATGATACAAAGAAAATTCATTTTCCAACACAAAAAATGTCTGCTATAGTTACATTCTTGGTAAGATATACCAACACAGAACTCTGTTTGTGTTATGATTATAAAACCTTAGGGTAGATCAAGTAAAGAAACCTTGTATTAAGGTTAACACAAGAAAACTTGATAGAGAACTCTGTACAAGATTGTCTACCTTATATACTAATTACTCATGGTCCATGCTCTACTACTTTAGCCTACCCTAAATAACCATGTGTAAGCCTTAGGACCAATATGCATTAAATAAAATAAAGTTTACTTTTTACAATTCTGACAGTTTGCTCTAGTAAGTCTCTTAAATTGATTCACTTGGATCTTATCTTCTTATACAAGAAGTCTAAAGCTTTGAAATTAATAAAATCAGTTTTCTAGATATAGTACTATACAAACATAACTTACTATTCTATGAAAAGGTTATATACTAATAATGTGAGAGAGTATATAACATTAGAATTACAATTCTTTCTAAGAGAGCAAGAGATTATTCATAAGACTAGTACTTCTCATATACACTAACAAAACTATCATGCTAAACAGTTAAACTGTACACTTGTTAGATAGAGTTTACACTTTATTATTCAAAATCTATTAGTGAGATTCCAGAAGTCAGATTAATAAGTATGCATTATCCAGATATATAGAATGTGGATGTCAAAACAACTTCTGGCTTTAGTTAATATACTATATCTCTATTAGTTATATAGGTTGCATATTTCAGAAGAGCTACTTAAGAATATTTGTAAAGAACAAGTCCACTGGAAGATAGTAAGATATATTATTACCAACATTGGAAGATAGTATTAGTTTTGGTCAATTTTTAGGATAAGAGTTTACAGTGTAATTACCAGCTTATATACTAAGTATTTTACCTAAGATAGTTATCTAAGAATGGAAACTGTAAGCAAGTTACTCTAGATTTGAATAGTCCTCAAATATTAGGATGGAAATCTATGGAGTTGTTGGAAAGTCCAGCAAGAATGTCTAAGATGAAATAGAGAGAATTGATTATCAGAGTGAAAGATAATGGACTTGGCTTATTTTATTTTTCTTTCTTTTTCATTTTTATTTTCTGTTCTATTTATTTTCTTTTTTAGACTTAGAGTTAGGGTATAACATGACATCACAAACTGTCACACATGTCAATCATGATCACATGATCACATGTCATACAGAAAAATTACATCATATAACATGTTTAATACATGTTAACCTTATAGATAGCAGTCTTTAAGATAGATTAATATTAGTCTCACACAGACTAACTAGCTATAATATATAAGATAGACAATTTGTACTAGGAACTCTATTAAGTTCTCATGTGTTAACCTGATACAAGATTTCTCTTTTATCTTAACACCTTAAAGTTTAAGTCATAACATTGATTTAGACTTTAAAAGTGTAGATAAGTTGGAACAGATATGACCAGATTGTGATAACACTACTTAGGAATGTACAGTCAATGTAACTTGAAGCATGTTTGCCAGATTACTGATGGAAGTTCACTTTCTTAGCTGTAACTTATGTATACAATTGTAGATCTATTATACATCTCAAATGGAAAAATTCTCATGAGATCTTCTTAAGTAAGATGTCTAAAACATCACACTTCCATATCTTTGGCTGTAATACATATATATTCCTCTCCAATAAGGTTCATACCAATAAACTTGCATCACATACTGAATTGATGATATTTATCAGATATGAGAATAATGGTTATTGTTTTATGCACCATATACAAGAGAATGTTATATCACACTTTACACATATCATATTCAATGAGGAATTCTTTTCTAAATGCATTAACTCTTATACAAAGGAGTATAAATTATATGAAAAGTTGTTTGACAAAAAAGTCCAAAGACAATGTTGTTAGCATCTGAAACTTCCAACAAAGATAGATATTGCTAGGAGATGATTCATACTCATTGGATAAATCTATAGATATTGTATGAAAGACAAATCAATGTAAGATACTTAATAGAAAAAGTATCTGGGAATTGTGCAATACAGATGACAGCCTTAACCTCAACTTTATATGTTATTTCTAGCTTAATTGTTACATAATTATTATGACTTAAGCCAAAGTGTTAAGGTAAAAATGTACTTGTGTATTAAGTAATACAAGAGAACTCAATAGAGTTTCTACCACAGAGTAGTCTACTTTATATACCTTTAAGAGTTGGTCTGTACATATTTAATCTACTCTAAGGCTATAACTAAGTTCTTCTAGTAGTTTCTTAATATTCCACCAAGTCATATGACTTTGTGATTATAATTGGGATATATATTATGCTTTTGTTATGCTTTGTGACATTTTTAACTATTATGTATGATGTTATGTCATGTCCCTTATTTAAGTCTAAAGAAGGAAATAGAGAAAATTAGACTATAAAAGAAAAGAGGAATTGAGAGGAAATCATAAAAGTAGAAAACATTTAAGTCCACTTTGAAAATTTATAACAGTAGTTATAGCCCAGGAGAGAAGTTCTGAGAGTATAAGAGAATAAGTATGATATATGATACTTAATCCAAGTTGATTATTAGACTAGGAAATCATACAAGATACCACATGAGGAAATATATATGGAGCAGCTTGAAGATTTCAAGCTACCTGGTAAAGAAAAGAAAGTCTGGTGACTCTGCAAAGCATTGTATGACTTTAAGCAAGCTGGATTATTTTGGTGGTACATGATAATAAAGTCTATACTAGTTCTAGGTTTTAACAATGTAAATCCAATACTGATGTATATTTTTATTGTGATAAAAAGACTAGATGTTATAACTCAAAACCCTTAGAGTTGGATTAAGAGGTAACCTTGTATTGGGTAACACAAGAGAACTCAATAGGAAGCTCTTTTACAAAATAGTCTACATTATATACTCCTACAGATGGTCCATGCTAAGTACTGTGCACCCTACTCTAAATGACCATGTATAAAGTATGGGGTCAATATATGGTATCCATGTTGTATGACGTCACTTTGTTCTAGAACCTTCTACTTCCTTCTCTTAAGTTCCATAATCAATGTTGTGACCACACCATCAGATGTGACAGATGTGACAGTGTGACCAATCACTTCTAACCCTAACCCCAGAGTTCTAAAAATAGAAAATATGAAAATAAATCAAAAAGAAAAGAAACATAAGAAAAGAAAATAATAAAAAACTAAGTTCACTTCTTATAATCTTGACACTAGAGAGCTTATCATAGTTATTGTCATTAATGATATTTGCTTTATGGGTTCCAAAATTTCCTACTTCTCTTAGAGCTAAAGTAAAAATTTATGGTAAAATAGGAATACTGTAATTTTGGAAAGACTAAAAAATTTCTTGGAATACAGATAGTCATAACTATAAGAATCAAAAGATCTTTTTTGATTAATGTGAGTACTTAGATAAAGTTCTAGTATACTTTGACATAGCAACTAATCCAATAAGTACTCCACTGTTATTAGACTATGTGTTTGAACTCAATGGTAAGTAGTATGGCTTCAGCTTCTGTTAAAAGTATTAGCAGTTGGTCAGATATCTGATGTATCTGATGATTGGATTATGTTCTGATATACAATTTATTATAGTCAAGCTTGTCTAGTAGATAGTGAATCTCTCAAACAATTATTAAGCTGGATTATACTTCTGTAGGTATTTGTTTAATACTTACAAGTATTGAATAGTCTATAATAGACTTATCAATGAGTCTATCATGATATATTCTAATTCAGATTAGGCACAAGATCTAGAATCTTATAAATTCATGACTAGTGTTGTAGCAACCACTTGCCGGAACGGCACTCATAGTTTGCTTACTTCAGCAAAGCTCTCAGTAGGCTATCAAGTAAAGAGTGGGGGAATTACAAGAGAACTCGACAAGGA
>Ga0157358_1001459_pt1 | contig 10367 bp, 9 predicted proteins | sample AttcapACBM2_FD_111484 | JGI IMG/M metagenome (GOLD analysis project Ga0157358, IMG submission 111484) | Fungus gardens microbial communities from leaf cutter ant in Botucatu, State of São Paulo, Brazil - Atta capiguara ACBM2 | ecosystem: Host-associated > Fungi > Mycelium > Unclassified ...
CAAGTTCAATAAGAGTTATCTTCATCAATTATCAGACTAGTGAATTACAGTGTAACTACTAGTCTTATATACAGGTATATACTATAGAAGATGCTCAGGGTTTCAGTGGTATATCCTCTATTGCCCTAAGTGAAGGTTTCAGTGTTAAGACACTGACAGAAGTACAACTTTGCCATGAAAGACCAAGTCAGATAGGAATATCTCCATCATGGAAGACAGAATCTCCAGATTGTTGCATTACTGTCACACAGGCATATTGCAAGGAAGATAGGCTTTTAGATTAGATATTGATAAGGAGTATTACCACAGGAATGTATTTTCCAGACAGGTAAACTTGGCATATGATATATGTTATATGTTATATTAGTTGCAATTTGAGAAAGAGAATTAGAAGTAAGTAGAATATGAGAGAAATCAGAGAGTTAGATATATTACTATCAATATCAGAATGGAGTGTTAATACTGTTATGACTTAAGCCAAAAAGTTAGGCAAAAGAGAAACCTTGTATTAGGGTTAACACAAGAGAACTTGATGGAGTTTCAAGTACAAAGTGTTTATCTTAACTAGGCTCATAGTTCATATTATACTAGACCTAGCTTATCCTAAAGAGTATATACTATTAATATATAGTACAATATTATTATTTTAGAATCTTTTATATTCTTTTATATGATATATGATCATGTGATTGTGACTGTAACATGTAACATATATGTGACACTATATCACATATCATATTATGTTAAATTCTAACTCTAAGTTCAAAAATAAGAAAATAAATAAAAAAGAAAATAAAAATATGAAAGTAAATGAAAGTAAATAAAGTCCACTGTCTTCAATTCTAACATTACTACCTCTTCAAGGTTTCTCTTCCAGAGAAACTAACTTCCATATTTGCCAGTTTCTCTCTAACTTTCTCAAATATTCTTTCTCAAACTTTCTATCATTCTATCTATACAATATTTTTACTATATACTTCTCTAATAACTCTTCTCTTCTAAAGTCTTGTTCTTCTATTAAATCCAACTTTTCTTGTCTCCTTACTTCTACACTAACTCTTCTCTCAAATCCTACTTCTGCTATTATATTCTCTAAGTTTCCTTCTCTTTCTCAAGTGTTATTCTCTGCTGTAAACCTCTTCTAATGTACCAAGTACTTTACTATTTTTCTTATTTTTCTTTTATTTAGTGTTTTTTCTACCTCCCATCTTTTGACTTTATCCACTTTTATATCAGAACTGAAGACAATAGACTTGAATATTTTTTATTTTCCTATCTAATTTTTTCCTTTTCCATTTTATTTTCAAACTTAGAGTTAGGGGTTAGTGTAACATCACATATGACTGTCACAAAATTTGTTACACAATATGACTTGGTGTCACATACCAGTCACAAGTCATGATCATATAATCCTATAATACATGAAACACTATAAAAAATTCTGAAACAAGATAATATTATATAGTATGTTTTGAATATATTAACCTTAAGAAAAACACATGGCCTTTGAGGATAGGCTAAGGTTAGTGTAGTATGGACTAGTAGCCTAGTGTATATAAGATAAACAGTTTTGTACTTAGAACTTCATCAAGTTCTCTTATGTAACTCTTATACAAGGTTCTTTTTCTTGACCTACTCTAAGATCTTGAGATCATTTATAACCAGATGAATTCTCATCAAAGTTGGCAGTTGTAATTTGACCACATTGGTGGATACTACTTTATCAGTGATATATGAACCAACATATCAATCTACTAATTTATTTACCAGTTGTTTCTTGAAGACTAGATCTTTTGTGCTCAATATCACTTTATCTCTCTTTCTCTATTCTTCTACTTCCTTTCTTCTCTTATCTGCCTATCACTTCATTTCTTCCTAAGTTTTCTTTAATACTAACTCTGCTTCTTCTTCTTATATCTTCTTTATTCTTTCTGCAAACTCTGTTGTCTTCTTTACTTTTTCTTTTCTTCTAATATCTGCTCCTATTCTCAATTCTCTACTATGATTCATCATAAATAGAGACACTTTGGTTGCTGAATATATCTTGTTGTTTACTGCAAACTCTGCTATCACTAACTACTCTGGCCATTTTGCCTATAGTCAACAAAGAACTGTAATTATTGTTCCAGTTCTTGATTCATTCACTTAGTCTGGCCATTTGTTTGTAGGTGAAAGAATTTTAACAATTTTGTTCCAATTCCCAACATTCTGTTTAGCTCTTTTGTCAACTTCACTACAAACTGAGATCTCCTATCTTAAATCACACTCTCCAACAACCCATGCAACTTCTATACATTATCTCTAAACAATCTTGTCAAACCTTTTGCCAATGTTTCTTCTGTCATTGTTACAAAGTATGTCATTTTGGACAACCTATTGCACACCACCAAGATTATGTTCTTTCCTACTACTAAGTGATGAAGTCAACTGTTAGATACATCTATGGTCTCTCTAGTATCTCATCTATCATTAACTTCCCTACTGGTACTTCTATCTGATTCTTCATCTTCTGAAACATGTTACATCCATCTACATATTTTTCTACATCTTTTGTTACCTCTGGCCACCAGTAATTTTTCATCACCAACTCTGTTGTTTTCCACATTCATTCATGTCCAGCTGCTAGTATATCATGATATAACTAGATTATCTCTACTCTAAACTTCTTATTTTTCAGCATATATACTTTTTCCTCCTTCAATACCAAATCTTCTTCTACCTACCATTTGTTACCTTTCAATACTTGAACTCCCACCTTTTTTTATCTCCTCTACTACTCTAACTACCTCTTTGTTCTTTCCTCTAGCTATTTTTATTTTTTCTAATATATCTACCTTAGGTTCTTTTATTATTACTTATGCTAAACTACAGCAATTTTCTTCTTTAATTATTTTTGGTTTTTTTATCCTTTTCTACATCTATTTTCCAGTCTAGTCTCTTACTTAGTCCATTTGTCTTTCTTATTTTTATTTCTAGTACATACTTTAAGATGAAATTGAATCTTAACAAATATAATGCCTAACAGGCTTGCCTTCTGTTTAATTTCTGTACTTTCATAAAATATTCCAGATTCTTGTAATCAATTCTTGTAATTAGTCCAGACCTCAAACTTGAACTCTCTAATAAGTGTTTCCAGTCTTCCAATCCCCAAATTACTGCCAACATCTTGTATTTTCTCTCTATCTCATTAAGGAAGTTTGAGAGATAAGCTACAGATCTCCATTATCCATCCTCACACTTCATAGATAAGACTCTCCTGTCACATAATCAAACACATCCACTTCCATTCTCATTTTTTATCTAAATCTAGTAACACTGGTTCTTTTGTAAATCTCTCTTTTAACTTTCTGAACACTTTTTCCTACTTCTCTATCTAGTCCCACTTCTGATTCTTTTTCACTAGATTATATAATGGTTTAGCTATGGATGCAAAATCTTTAATAAACCACTTATAGTAATTAGCTAGTCTCAAAAACTTCTGTATATTCTTGACTTTCTTTGGAATTACCCAATCCAACACTCCTTTTATCTTAATTCCTTCAGGTCCAATTACTACTTCCAAAAATCCTACTTCTCTAATCTTTTACTTGTATTTTTCTGATTTTATATATAAATTAATTTTTTGCCAACTTCTTTACTACCTCTCCTGCTATCTCATTATATTTCTCTTCCTTCTCTGTTCCTACTATAGTATTATTAATAAAACTCACTACTTCCTCAGGATTGATCAAGTTCTGTAAGATTTTGTTTGTCATTGTTTGGAATATTGCTGGAGAATTCATAAGTCCAAAGAACACTGTAGGTTTAAATAGCATTTCCAAAGCTATGAATGCCACATTCCATTCATTCCCCTCCTTTATCTATATATTATTATAGCCCCATCATAAATCTAATTTAGTAAATACTCTTTTAGTACTAATGTTCTCTATAATATCTGAAATTAGAGGTAAAGGGTAATTGTTTTTATTTAAATATATATAGTCCTGTACTATATATTTCTTACTATCTTTCTTTTCTACAAAAAGTATAGGTGCTATTTGAGATAACTTCAAGGGTTTGATATACCCTTTTCTCAATTGTTTTCTAATGAACCTATCCACCTCTCCTCTCTCTTTTCTTAATAATAAATACACCTCTCCCTTTCTCAGCACAAATCTTTTCTTCACCTCAATCACATGATACCATATCTTCTTCATTGGCATTCTCTTACTTATTTTATTTCTAAAAAACATGGATACACTTGTGGAACCTTTGAAGAACTAATTTCTTGGCATTTTCTTCAAATTTAGCTACTTCCTCCATCTCTTTCCAAATTTCCCATTCCTCTGTTATCTTTTTTACTTTCATTGTTTCTTCTTTTTTTAGTTTTTTCTTCTTCTTTTTCTCTTTCTTTTTCTTTTTTAATTCTCACCTCTTATCCTCTTCTCCATTTTTCTCTTCCTCCTTCTGTTTCTGCTATCCTAACTTTCCTTGCTTTAGCCTCTACTATTTTCCACACTCTTCTGAACACCTTGTCATTTTCACCTCTCCTGTCCTCCAGTTAATTTCAGGATTATAGTGAGTAAGCCATGGCATTCCCAAAATCACACTCCACTTCTAGCTACCAATCACATCAATCTTCATTCTTTTTCTATGTCTCTAGTAATAAATATAAACCTTCACTGTGTTTTCTATTGATGCCTCTTTGTTAAACATTTTATTCACATTTCTTATATATATTAGTCTTTCTTTATCTTAAACTCCTACTTCTTAGCAAACTCCAAACTTATTACTAAACCTGTTGTACTACTATCTAACAATGTCTCTACTATCACTCCTTCCTGAGTATTAATCCTCTCAAGTCCAATCTTTACTGTTACTTCTCTTAGCATATTCCCATTATCTAGATTACAGCAGGATATATTTTCTATTACTCTACTAAGCATTGCAAATCTATTGTAATTATCAGAGCTAAGTTAAGGACTACTAGACTCTCTTTCCTATTAACAAGATTCAAATTGTTCTCATATTCCAGTCTTCTTTCTAATCCTATGATTCTCCAATTTCTACAATTTCTTGCTAAGTATCCAAAACCTCTACAACTATAACAATTTCTCTCTTAATCTATGTTTATAGTATATGAATTATATCTGGGCACAAATCCTGCCTGCTGTTACAGATATACCATGACTGCATTTGTTTTCTCTACTCTCTTTATTGAAGCAAGCTCTATTAGTACCTACTACTAAATCTCCTGCCTTCTTAGCCAAACTTGAGGCTATAGCAATTATTGCCATAGCATTTGCTAGCACATTTGTTCTTGGCACCTAGGTTTCTGTCTCTCTCCTACCCCTCAATCTTTCTTTCTATTATCTACTCTTTTTCCAATATCTGTCTAAGTTTGTTGTTTTTTCATATCACTACTTAATACTTCTAAAAGAGCATTCTGATTCTATCAGTTTTGTCTGATCACTCTGTTTATACCTCTTTTAAACTTTTTTACCATTATGTTACACTAAACCTAGCCTATTCTAAAGAGTATGTATACTACATGCTATTAATATATAGAAAATTCCAGAATAATATTTGTGACAGTCATGTGTGATGTCATACTAATACCTAACTCTAAGTCTAAAAATAAGTAAATAAAAGTAAATAAAGTCTACCATCTTCAATTCTAACAAATACTAGTTATTTTTAGGCTAAAGAATATAGAATATCTATATAACTTAAATACTAATACTTAGTAATTAAGACAATATTCAAGAAATAGATAATTACTTTAGTTATACTAAAATCTCTAGATGTTGGAATTCTATAGAGATTATTAGGATGCTATATAATTAGTTATAAGGAAATTGACTATAAATAAAGCCTGATTATTCCATATTAAAAGAGAATATATAAGTTAGATGATATTCTAGAGATATTTTGCACAAAATAAGCTTATGTTGTTATAATATACTTATAACTCTTATATTTTAATTTTTCCTTCTTTTATTTATTTTTATAGGTCTAGAACATTATAAAAAGAACTAAAACAATAATATCAGAGAGTATAGCTATAATATATTCATCTTGTGGTAATAGACAATATATATGGTTTATAATAAAACTTGTAATAGTATTATATTACTTAGTAAGCTATTAACTATCTTGGTTAGTAGCAACAATTTTTCTTTATTTTTTATTTTTACTTTATTTTCTAGAACAATAAAGAAATATGTGGCCAAAAGTCACATGATGTTACAAAGTATATGATAATAATCATATAAAACAGAAAATTGTCATATGTTAAAGTTCAATCCTACAAATAACTTATCTTCCACTCTTATTCCAAACCTTATATATAGTCAATGTTTTTCTATAGATTAATTCAATCAAATATTTGCCCAGCTTGGAGCAAGACTCAAATACTAACTTCACTTGATGTAAATAATCACAAAACTATGTAGAAACTCAAAGATAGTAAACTAAGTCTCTTTCTTATTAAACTTAGTTAAAGAATGGTAATGTAATGTTAATAGAGATTAAGCAGAAATCAGATGTTTTACTAAGATGTAACAAAGACTATATAATACTAGCTTTCAACTGCATTCTAAAATATTCAAAGGGAACATTACTGGTATTAGAAACTTGTGTAGCAGATAGAAGCAAGAATATAATAAAGAATTAGAATATTTGTAAACACAAAAAGATATAGTTAGAAAGAATGTCAAAAGAAATGAACAAATAACATTTACTTACAAACATATTCTCTTGCTAACATACTTCTAAACAATAAACCTATATAACAAGCTTTCTTGGAAAATCTAGTGAATAAATTGAATAGCTCCTTAAGTAGTATTGTGATGGGCTCTCAAGGAATACTACTTATCCTAGATAATGTATTCTAAAGATATCTCTTAACCTTATAACTTATAATACTAACTGATATTTATCTTGCCAGTCTTTTCTAGGCTACTAGAACTCTCCAAAACTTGTTTAAAAGTAATAAACAAGGTACTAATAATACATACTCAAGAAATAGTAATTAAACTGCTTGCAAGTAGGAGTTTTCAACTAGGGTCTTCTATTTTCCTTCCCTTCACTTGTGGCTTATATATTAATCTAAGAATATAAAGAATGGAAACTGGTGTCAGGTATAGTTCACACTAGGGATGAAAGTCCACAAAATGTCTTGGAGATGTGTGGACTTGTGGAATGACCTTGGCTTCAGCTTATGTGCTGCACCATCTGTCTGCTGTATAGTTGCAATTTCAGATAAGAGAAAGAAGTCTGAGTTGGAAGTGAGTGCTAATTTGGTGTGTCACTATTAAACACCAGAGATCAAGTTCAATAAGAATTATCTTCATTGATTATCAGACTAGCAAATTACAGTATAACTACTAGTCTTATATACAAGTTTATACTATAGGAGATGCTTGGGGTTTCAGTGGTGTAGCCCCTATTACCTGAGCAGAGGTTTCAGTGTTGAGATACTGACAGAAGTGACTCTGTCATGGAAGACTAAGTTGAATAGGAGTATCTCCATCATAGAAGACAGAATACCTAGATGATTGCATTACCACCATGAGGTGTGTTGCAAGTAAGGTAGCTGCTGTGGAAAACAGGCTTTATTTGGATTAGCTGTTGACAAGGAGTGTGCTGTGGGAATATGTTTTCCAAACAAGTGGACTTGGCATATGACAACTAGACAAATAACAAAAATATATCTAAGATCTCAGTAGTATATGGTATTCTTTAAATTTACAACTCAATACCAGCCTAATAACTTTTTCCTGCTTGTGAATACTGACTTTTTTCCTTTTCCAGAGTTTCTATTAGTCATTTTTACTTACAAGTCACTTTTCAGCCTATTCTTCCTTTAATCTCTTGTGTTTATGTCATTGTTAGTATTTTAGACATCTGTATATGTTTTGGCTATACTCATGAGCTCTCTTTCTTTATAGCCAGTTTTTTATGAGCTTCATAGTATTCTCTGTCTCCAAAGACTCTATATATGAGATCTAATTTATCCAATAGCTACCATATCATCTCTTAAGCAAATAATGGCTCAAAAAAGCCTAAAAGATTATCTATAAGTATTAGATCTTTCCAGTGTCTTACTACAAGTGCTTAAATACTTATAAGAGTGTATTTTTTATGGAAAAACATTTTCTAACATAATAATTGTTACAACTTGAACCTCAAAGTGTTAAGATAAAAAAAGAATCTTGTATTAGGTTAACATAAGATATATAAATATAGTTTTTAGTACAGAGTATCTATCTTATATATGCTAGGTTAATATTCTATGCTAAGCTATATCTAATCTCCTCCAAAAGTCATGTATTATGCATATGATCAATATATAGTAAATATATTGTATAATATTATTTTTTTACCTTCTATATTCTTTCAGATATTATGTAAATGTGACTGTCATATGTCACTATAACCCTAACCCTAAGTCTCTAATAAAAAATATGAATATGAAAAGGAAAAGGAAATAAAATTTACTGTCTTCATTACTTTTCTTTAAAGTTCCTCCTTTAGAGAAACTGACTTCCATTTTCACCAGTTTCTTTCCAACTTCTTTAAATATTCCTCTTCAAATTTTCCATTGTCTTAACTATATAACATCTTTGTCATATACTTTTCCAGTAACTTTTCTTTCTTAAAATCTCTTTCCTCTTGTTAGACATAGTTCACAACTCATTACTTATTATCCAAGAATACAGAAGGGCATCTTGAAAGTCCAGAACTAAGTAATTATATATTATCTGAGAATACAAAAGATAGATCAGAAAGACCTTCAGCTTCAGCTTATATACTACACCTCTATAAGTCACACAGTTGTGTGATTGTATATTTCAGATCAGAAACTAGAAACTTAGAGGGTGGAAAACCACTGGAAGGTGGTGAGGTATGTTATTGCTAACACTGGAAGAGAAGTTGATTTTCAAGATGACTACTATATTATAAACTACCTGTTTATATACTAGTTAGTATATACTACCTAGGATAACTATCTGGAATGTAACTGTGATTACTTCTCTTTCTTTAACCACTATTATGGTTAACTCAAAAAATCCGAAAAAATCAATTAAAAATTCTACACTTTCTCCTGGCATCTAGGACAGTTCTCAGCTTATTGGTAAGTCTCCAAATTCACTTAATCTCTTCTCTAGAGCCAGTTTCAGAGCTAGTAAGTGAGTTCATTCTAGCATTGCTTATAATACTGAGCTATAGGATGGTGAATACCATGTCTTGTCACTGTTTGGATATTCTAGACATTTGGAAACTGATACTAAGATGTTCTCATCTTCTCTTAAGTATCTTGTATTAAGAATTTAAGACCAAAGAGTTAGATCAAAAGCATAACCTTGGATTGGGTAATCACAAGAGAACTTGATAGAGTTTTTGGATACAATGTATTTATCTACTAGTCCTCTTGGCCTCTAAACCCAAAGCCAAGGCCAAACCATCTGTTCAAGCTGCCAAAGCCAACAATACTACTTAGCAAACTTCTAGGTTTGCTTCTACTTCATCTCATGAGGATTTCTTATATTTGTTACAGCTTAAAAAAACTTTTCCTAAGCTTTCTCAGACTACAATTATTTCCATGCACCAGGCCAGCTTAGGTGGTGCAGAAGCTTTTCAAGGAAGCCTTAGTCATCTTACTATCTCTAGAACAATTAAAATGACAACTTAAGGGCCTACCAGGTGTCAGATCTTTTGTTTCTTTTTTTGTTCAGCAATTTATTATACAATGCTTGGTTACAGTCTATAGAAGACTATTTACAATAGGTAGCCTATAGTTTTAGAGGCCTCAGAGAACAGAAACCACCTTCATAGGCAGATAGAGACACAATTGGAGTCAGAAGAGATCAAAAGAAACTTTAGATAAAAGTTACTCTTAACTAACCTACTTATTATGTGTTCAAGTCTAGAGAAACCTATCATACTGAAAATAGAGAGTCAAAAGAAACTGAGAAACTATCTACAGAATCAGAAAAGCAAAACAATTGAGCACTCATGGAGGCTCAGAGAGAAAAAAAGATCGTTCTTAAGAAGAGAAAACTTCTGTACTTGGATGCTCCTTCAAGAAATCAACAAAGTCCTTAATCAATAGAAATAGGTCAATTAAGGGACTATGAGCAAACATAGGGCAGTTTGCAAAGATATGTCATTGTGTTTCCACCTGGTAATGGCCACATGAACACTAGGTATACTCTGCAGAAAAAAAGTACTGTCTATACTCTCTAATGGGAGCATGGTTGAAAATAGCTCTAGTTGCCCTAGTACATAATGTAACTGACTGGCCAATGTAAGAAAGCCAACTACCACCTTTGGAGTAGCTAGGCTGGAGAATTTTGCAATTTCTATCTCTGAGAGGGAGGAAG
>Ga0157358_1001461_pt1 | contig 10356 bp, 4 predicted proteins | sample AttcapACBM2_FD_111484 | JGI IMG/M metagenome (GOLD analysis project Ga0157358, IMG submission 111484) | Fungus gardens microbial communities from leaf cutter ant in Botucatu, State of São Paulo, Brazil - Atta capiguara ACBM2 | ecosystem: Host-associated > Fungi > Mycelium > Unclassified ...
ATATTTGTATTTTTCTTGATAGCATGATCCCAATAGCAGTGGCTGGGGAATATGGTGGCTTGGTCACATGCTTATTTATCATCTAAGAAATAAAGAAAAAAAATAAAAGAAAAAAAATCAAATTAAAGAAAATAGGTAAAAAGAAAAGAAAATCAAAATAAAGTAATTTTTCATCTAATGTTTTACTTAATTAGTATGGACCATTGGGATATTGAGAATAGTTATTGTCTCTAGGAAGCCTCATTTTGATTTTCCTGAAGATAAGTCATGTATTGAGTAGTTGAAAATAATAGACTTGGGATTTTCCTGAAAATTGCAAACTCTGCTAAACTCTACAGACTTTACCTAGACACTCTAATAGAATGCTATGGTTATTATACTATAATCAAGAGATTAATTGGAAGACTAGGATAGTAAAAATGACAAGATGTCCAGATGAATGTAGGAAATAGCAGAAGACAAAAGCAAAAAAAAGAAATAGAAGTAGAGAAAAGAGAAAAAAGACAGAAAGAAATAAAGAAGAATTTTAGAAAACTAACAGTGAAAGAAGTAATAGAAATAGTGAGAGTAGTGGGAAAAAAAGAGAAGAATTTAATAGAGATTAGGATGGTAGAGGAAATAATGTCTAAAAGATTTTATAAATATTTCAAAATGTTTAAAAAGAAAGAGTCAGAAAGGATTTAAATGAGGAAGCTATAGAATATAGATCTCAGAGAAAGATTTGTGCTGATGAAAGGGAAAATCTACTTCTTATAGAGAGAAAGGAAGTACAAGAGTTTTTAAAAAACCAGTTGAGAAAGAGATATATACAACTGTCAAAGTTGCTACAGACATCACTAGTATTATTTGTTCCAAAAAGAGATAGAAAAAAGAGGATGGTACAGACTATCAAGAACAATTATCTATTGCCATTAATTTTCAGATTTGATAGATAACATAGAAAAGAAGAAGAAGTTTACAAAGATGGATCTAAGGTAGGGATACAATAATGTTAGGATAAAGAAAGGTGATGAGTATAAGACAGCATTCTCAACATCAGAGAGTATTTATGAGCCAATGGTAATATTTATTTGACTCACAAATTCCCTTGTTACCTTTTAGATAATAATAAATGTAGAAGAAAAATATAATGAAATTATGGAAGAAATACTAAAAAAAGAATGGCAGAGAATAATTTATTCATTAAACATATGTGAAAGGTTAGAGAATTGGGGCTTTTAGAAGTGGTAATAGAACCAGATGGAGTTAAAATGGAGAAGGAAAAAGTTCAAGGAGTAGTAGATTGGCCAGTGTTAAGAGAGGTAAAAGATGTGCAGAAGTTTTTGGAATTGGAAAAATATTATCAATGGTTTGTCAAAGATTTTGCAAAGATAGCAAAACTTCTTTATAAGATGATAAGGAAAGATGTGAAGTGGAATTGGAGAGAGAGACAATAAAAGACATTCAAGGAATTAAAGAATTCTTAGTAACACTTGACTTAAATAAGAAAATAATAGTAGAGGTGAATGTGTCAAACTTTGTTATAGGAGAAGTGTTATCAATGAAGTGTGAGAATGAGAAGTGGAGACCAGTAGCCTATATCTTGAAGCCACTGAATAAAGCAGAGAGAAATTATGAAATTCACAATAAAGAGATGTTAGTGATCATTAGACACTTAGAAGCATAGAGGCATTTTTTAGATAAAGTCAAGAGTTAGTTTGGAATATAGACAGATCACAGAAACTTAGAGTGCTTCATAAAGGCTCAGAATTTGAATTGAAGATAGGCTATATGGGCCTTATATTTGTCAAGATTTGATTTTGCTTTGAAGTATGTAGCTAGTAAAAGTATGGGATGAGTAGATATTTTGAGTAGAAAATTGAATTGGGTATAGAAAATGACAATGAAAATCAGGTAATGCTAAAGAAGGAGTGGCTCAAAATTGGAGTGATAGAGAAGAGACAGTTGTTGATTGAAGGAGCTGAAAAAAATCATTGAAAAAATCAAAAAATTAGAGATGAAGAATAATGAAGTAGTTAAAGTGGTAGAAGAGATAAAGAAAGTAGGAGTCAGAGTGCTAAGAGATGATGAGTTGCAAATCAAGAATGAACTAGTATTAAAAGAAAGGAAGATGTATGTTCTAAAGAATAGGAATCTGAAATTAGAGATTATTTAGCTATATTGTGATATACTAATAGTATGACATGGAGAACAGTGAAAGACAGTGAGGTTGGTCACTAGGAATTATTAGTGGTCAGGAGTGACAAAGGAAGTGAAGAGATATATAGAAAAGTATGGTTAATATCAGAAGATAAAGAATAAGATAGAGATATTAGTAGGAAAATTAAGCCATATATAATACTAGAGAAACTACATATTAGAGTTATGAAATATGAATTTGGTGTTATTTTATTTTATTTTAATTTTCCATTTTCTTTTACTTTTTTTAGTTTTTATTTCTATTTTCTTTACTTGGATTCAGGCAAAGGAGTGTGATGTTATAAAAGTCACACATGTTATGATCACATGATATAGAGAAGGTTTTAGAAGGTTCTGGAGCAAGTGATATCATACAGCATAACAACAGTATATTAGTCTTATAGAAAGTATATAAACTTTAAAGTTAGTTATAGTGTATATACAGACTATAGTTTGTAGTATCAAAGATGAAAGTGATAGACTTTATTTATTTTCATTTTCTTTTCTATCTTTATTTTTCCTTTTGATTTATTTTTTATTTTTCTATTTTTAGAACTTAGGTTAGGATTAGAGTGATGAGATCATGCAGTCACAGTAATGGTCACAAGTCACGAGATATATAGAAAGATGTAGAAGGCTCTGGAAGAATGACATCATGCAACATGTGTAACACATGTTGACCTTATGACAAACACATGGCTGTTTAGGGTAGGCTAGAAGTAGTTAGTATGGACTATGAGGTTTTAGTATATAAGGTAGACTATTCTGTACAAAGTTCTCTATTGAGTTTTCTTGTGTTAACCCTAATACAAGGTTTATTTACCTGTCTAACTCTAAGAACTTGAGTTTGTAATATGTAGTATATAAGGTAGACTAGCTTGTAGTGAGAACTTAATGGAGTTCTCTTATATTACTCAATATAAGAGTGTATCTTTCATCTTGAGATTTTCAAGTCACAATACTATATTTAAAAAGTGTGATTCCAGACAAAGTGTAAGAGAACCTGTTTTTTTCACTACTAATACCACTATCAAAGTCTGCAGAGTTCTCTTCTCTTCTATAATGCTACATACTACTATATATTCTACAGGCTTATCTAGTTGATTCTTCCTGCTATAGATCTCTACTAAATGTGATCTTGTTTATCATTTTTATCCTCTCTCATCTGTTACTAGTAGCTTTCTTTCTTTTCAGGCTAACTATCAGGAGTACAGTATGAAGTACATATATAGTACTAGCCAGATGTCAAAGCTAAGCTTGACATTGTGTACTTTAGTGTAACTAGTTCAGTGGTTGGTTTGTTCCTAATACTAACATTCTAGATGTTTCCATCAATAGTGCCTTTGGTTATACTATCCTTATTATTTCTCATAAATTAAGCTGATCTAGAAGATAAGAATGATTACTGTAGCTATATAAAATATCTGTTATCTTCAGAAATTTGACTCTGATTTCTTAGGTTTTCCTAGAGATAAGTAGTATACTTAGAATGTTTTATCAATGAGATTTATGTTTTTCTAGAGATTTTGAAAGCACTGTGGACTCTGCCAGTTACCTTAACAGCAGAATAGAGTTCTTCCCCTTAGAAATTCAAAACATCACAAGTCTAGTAGTCTTGGATTATCAACTTAATATCTTAATATTCCTCTCTCTTTCTTACTTTCTAAACAATGTCTGCTCTAAGCAATTACCTAATAAATCCTGTCTATACTAACAAATTTCTAAGCATTCTCTAGCTCCACTTGAGAGAAGTAACTAAGCACTAGTATATATCAGAACATTCCACTAATACTATTCTTACTAATCTCATAGTCCAGCTCCAGAACCTGTAAGCTTCAATATTCAACTTCATCTCTACATTTATAGATATACTCTCTTTCTATATTGAGATTCTCTTCTTTGACCAATACTCTTATATTCAAAAACCTCTTTTACTTTTCTTAACCCTATGTTATACTTCTATCAGACTTCAGTAAAGATTAATGAGTAGAACAAGCTTCTCTGTGTTTCTGTTCTTTATATATTCTGTTATTTGCAGACTAGTTTTTCTACAACCAAGATAAGGTTTTCTAAACTCTCTTATTTTTCAGAAGAAATATTGCATGAAGAATTAACTACAGGTATTTTTTCTATTGCATTGTAGGCTAAGTTTGAACAGATTTTCCAAGAACATTTATTTTCCATTAACACTATTGTGAAAGTAGTCAATAAACTAGAGGGAACAGTCTGTTACCAAGAGAGTTATGTAGTAAAGAAATACTTGGATAAGTTCCAAACTTTGATTGCAGACACTAACTATACTAACTCTTATACTATAGTTATTAAATTCTGCTGCTGTCTTTGAGCAGCCATTTAGAATCAAATTGCAACTCTACTAGTAGAAAGACCAAAAGACACAAACTGTAAGAAAACCTGTCTCCTTTGCACAAAGTTCTAGTACTCAAACTTTGCTTCTGACTCTACTAAATCCAATAGTATTTTGCTCTCTATCAGTTAGTACTTCTCTACCTTTGTTAGACTCCATGATTTTTCATAGGTAAGTCCACAGAACTTTGCAGAATCCTGTGAACATGTTGTTAACCTCTATTATTAAACCTCTCTAATGTATTTGCTATAAATTTGCTTTCTTTTTCTTCTAGTAGATTTCTAGATATTTCTATTGAAGTTCTTGACCATCTAACTATTATCATTCTTTATTTATGTTAGTACTGTTCTACTGGATTGGAATGAATTCTAATGGTATTTATGATAGTTACTACTCTCAGAAGTCTTCATTATGTTTTCTTAGAACTTTTTAGAGGTAAACACTACTTGTACTTATTGATTATATCAATAGAATTAGAACTTTCTAGAAATCACAAACTCTGCTAAGCTCTATAGACTTTGCTTAGTCACTCTAATAGTAAAACAGAATCTTTTCTTAGAAATCTTAAAACATTGCAAGTCTGGTAATCTTGGATTACTTATTTCATATTTTGATTTCTCTCTCTCTTTCTTATCTCTTGATATATGCCTGTCTCCAGCAATTACTTTATGACCTCCATTAACATTAATAAGACTCTAGTACTTTTCTAGTATTATCTATAGAAGATAGCCAAGTACCAGTATGCCTTAGAATACAATACTAATAACATTCTTGCTAGTCTTATAAGCTAACTCCAAAACCTATACACTTTAGTATCTAACTCTATCCTTACACTTACAAGTATATATACTTTCTCTTATATTAAGATCTTTATTCCTTACTAATACTTCCATATCCAGAAACCTCTTTTATTGCTCTCAACCTCAATTATACCCTTTCTAGACTTCAGCAGTAATTAGCAAACCAGAAGAGCCTTTTTAAGCTCTAATTCTTTATACATCTGTTTATGTACTGAACAATTCACTTATAATCAAAACATGATTCTTTGAGCCCTATCTGTTATGACTTAAGATCAAAAAGTAAGTCATGTACACTAGCTAGTTAGTCTGCATGAGACCTTTATCTAATTTATCCTAAAGGTTATATACTATCTATAAGGTTAATATATAGTGAACATACTATATAACATTATTATTCTGAAACATTTTATATCCTTCTATATAATATATAATCATGTGACCATGAATGTGACATGTGACAGATATGTAACATAGTGTGCTACTTCTATACCTCTCTTCAATATCTGACCTTTTTAAAGTTCATTAGTTTCCTCTCTTTCTAGACAACTACTTTCTATCTTATATATACTAATCACTACTAGTTCTTTCCACAGATATCCTCATAGAGATAGACACTGCTCAGAAACCTCACAATAATTCTGTTAAAAGATATTACTACTATAAGAATCCAAACAATATAGTCCACAAGTATCTAGTGAGGTTGGATGTTCAATAGTTAACTACTAAGTAATAGAAGAAGCTTATAGAGAACTTGAACATATTAAAGAATATTGAGACCTGTAAATATTTAGAACTCACAGACTTAGAAGATAATAATAGTAATAAAAATAAACAGAATTTTGCATAAAAAAGCTAATGAATTGTATACTCCAACTATTTTGTTGTGGCAACCACTAGACTGAATTGTCCAATGATCTCACTAACGAGTAAAGCTCAAAGTGGGCTATGATGTGGGAATTCACAAGAGAACTCAACAAGGAGTCTCTGCTAAATTAGCATCCTATATATACTAAATATATCTGGTCTGTTGTTATGAACTTATTCCTTAGGGTTGGAAATAAGAACAACTCTTGTATTAGAGAAACACAAGAGAACTCGATAGAGTTCCTAAGACAAAGTAGTCTATCTTATATACTATAGCCCATGGTCCATGCTAACTACTGTGCACCCTACTCTAAATGACCATGAGTATTACATGAGGCCAGCATGTGTTGTCCATGCTGTATGACGTCACTTTATTCTAGTATCTTCTACTCCATTCTCCCCAGTCCCGTGATCAGTCTTGTAACTACGCCGTCAACTTGTGACTGATGTGACAGCATGACTGATAGACCCTAACCCGAGTTTGTTCTAAAAATAGAAAAATAATAAAAGAATATACTGAGAATGACAGTAATCTCTCTAACACATCTGTTTTCTTTATCAATATAAACCTTATAGCTCTTACTTTTTTTTAATCAATGATTTATTACATAAGATATAGTGGCAGTCTATACCTGCTAGGTATAGGATGTGAACCTATGACCTTAACAACAGAAGGACAAGGTATAACTAATATGACAGGGAAAATTTACCACTATGCTATTCTACTCCTCTTATAGTCCCTACTAAATATCTTAAGTAGAAAAAAAGGCTTTCCCTCCACTTATTGATCAGTACTCTTGATATTTGCTGTCAGAGTTGTAAATAATAGACTTGGTTTTTATTTTACTTTATTTTACTTTTATTTTACTTTTATTATTTTCTTTATTTTGAACTTAGATAAAAGAGTGTAATGTAATTTCACATATATAATACAAAGAAGATTGTAAAAGGTTCTAAAACAGATAATATTATATAACATAGCAATAATATATTGGCCTTATAGAAAGTATATGAACTTTAGGGTAAGTTAGTTATAGTATGTACACAGACTATTGTTTATAATATATAAGATAGACTATAATAGAAACTTCATTGAGTTCTATTGTAAGTATATCTTTCATTAATTTTTGAAACTTAAATCATAATACTTGTAGAGCTTTTCTGTACCTTTCTATCTTTTTAGAAACCACAAATATTATGGAAACTGTCTCTATATGTGTATTTGTTAACTCCAGTGCCACTAAGATCTTCATTAATTATAGTTTGATAGAAAAACACTATCTGAATATTTGTAAGCCTATATCTATATATAATATTAATGGCACCCCCAACAAAGATAATCAGATATCTGAAATAGTGAACATAATGTTATAATATCAGTTGTACTTCAAGTGAGTCTTACTTGCTATCTCCAGTCTGGAAAAGCAAGACCTTATAATTGGCTTTACTTGGCTAAGGGTCCATAAGTGTGAGATCAACTGGCAGAAAAGAGAGGTTGTAATGACAAGATGTCCTATATGCTATTCAGGTTATCAAGAGATCTGGAAAATCAAGAAACATTAGATATACATCTTGAAGACTTGTTAGTTTAGCCCTTTTTCTAGTTTAGTAAAAGACTCCAAAGATGTAGGAAATCTTTCACAGACTACAATGTAGTATGAGAAAGAGCTAGATAATCATTATTACCTGACCCAGTTATTCTCTGAGCCTTTCACTTTTGACCTCTGTATAGCTACCACTTTTTTCTAGCATTTTTCCAAAGTATTTTATAGGAATCATGTCTAGGATAAAACCTCTATTCTTTTCTCACATATACAGTAGTTTGAGTTTGTTTTTGCTAAGGAAGATTTTGATGCTATTTTTGACTACTGCAAATGGTATTATACTATTAAACTAATTTCTAGTATGGAGCTTAAGTTGTTGAAGATATACTTTCTCTATCTCTTGTAGAGCAGTCTGAGCTGGACAATTTTATTATAGAGAGCTTCCATACTAGATGTATACAACTCTCAAAGTTCTTTATAGTTGCACTAGTGTTTTTATCAAGAAAAAAAATAGATCCCTCTACCTAGTATAAGATTACAGAAATTTGAATATGCTTACAATCAAAAACAAGTATCTGCTCTCCTTAATCTCTAAGCTTGTTACAAAACTGCAAGATGTGTAGTACTTCATCAAGCTAAATATCACTATTTTGTATAAATACTTTTATGTCTAAGGATTAGACTTCAGACTTAACAACATCAATTTACATCAATTATTAATAATTATTATTCCCTATTATCTGTATTGATCTTGATTATCATTGTTATCATTATTGATATACTCATCTTGACAATTAGCTAGCATTCCTCTATCTTTGCAAGATCCTATGGTCTTTTCCAAGCTAATACTACTGGTCCCCATAGTTAAACCTTGCCTTGTACTACTCAATATCCAGATACCACCTTATTTTAGTAGTCACTATGCTAAGCTTCTTTCCTTTCTGTCAGGTATAGTTCACACTAGGTGACAAAGTTTGTGAAGTTAGCTCAGGAATGTATAGAGTATAGAAACTTTGTATAATGAGCTCAGTAATGTGGACTTGTCATAATGACCTTGGCTTTAGCTTATGTGCTATGCTATCTGTTTGCCATATGGTTGCAACTTCAGATGAGTAAATAGAGTCCAAGATGGAGATAAGTGCTGATTTGGTGTGTTGCTGTTGAATACTGAAGATTAAGCTCAATAGAAATTATCTTTGTTGATTATCAGACTAGCAAATTATAGTATAACTACTAGTCTTATATACAAGTTGGATATATAGAAGATACTCAGGATTTCAGTGTATTGTTCCAAGTAAAGGTTTTAGTGGTGAGATACTGATAGAGGTCAGATAGGAAAACTCTGCTATGGAAGACTGAGTTCAATAAGAGTATTTCTGTCATGAAAGACTGGATATACAGGTTGTTGCATCACTGCCACAAGAACATGTTGCAAAAAGAATAGTTATTATAGAAGATGGGCTTGTCTTAGAGATATTGTAATAACAGTATCACTATGGAGATATATCTTCAGAATGAGTAGACTTAACATACAATACTTTCTCAGTAAATATTTCAGATACTTTTATCAAGATTTCTAACTATTTGGTCACTATGATTCTCTATGTCAAGATCGTAGAAAGTGGACTTAGTTTTTTTATTTTATTTTCTTTCTCATTTTTACTTTCTTGTTGATTTATTTTTCATTGTTTCTATTTTTAGAACTCTGTGGTTAGGGTTAAAAGTGATCGGTCACACTGTCACATCAGTCACATCTGATGGTGTGGTCACAACATTGATCACAGAACTTAAAAGAAGAAAGTAGAAGGTTCTAGAACAAAGTGATATCATACAACATGGACACCACATGTTGGCCTCATGCTTCACACATGGTTATTTAGAGTAGGGTGCACAGTACCTAGCATGGACCATCTGTAGGAGTATATAAGGTAGACTATTTTGTAAAGAGCTCTCTATCGAGTTCTCTTGTGTTTTTCTAATACAAGAGTTGTTCTTTTGTCTAACTCTAAAGACCTAAGTTCCTAATACTCTAGTTATGTTAGTATTGTTTTGTTAGATTGAAATATATTTAGTAGTATTTAGGATAGTTGTTGTTCTCAGAAGTTCTTATTTTGTTCTCTTAGAACTTTCTAGAAATGAGTGTCACTTGTACCTAGTCAATTGATATATTAGTCTTTTTACATTTATCAGATATTTTATTTTTTAGTTATTATCTACCATCTTATCTCTCCATTCTAGCTGTGCCTAGTTATAATGATGCCATTATTCTATTTTCAAATAAGGGTAATCTAATAGATTATAATAGAATTCTAGTGTTATAAACTTCATTTAGCTTGTATTTCCACAACCAGTGGACTTATTCTCACAAACTAAATTGCACTGGAAAGCCTCAAATGAGGGCTATCTGCACATATGTGGGATGTACAAAAGCAACAACAAATGACCGAGATATCAGGCCATCGGTAGCTATAAAAGCTTTGTCTGCTAATATCTCATGAACAACTGACAGGATTCGCACAATTGAACTTGTGTTGGAAAGTGCTCATCAATCTGTTTACAACAATATATGATACATCTCAAAGCAATAAGTATTGGTAGAGATACA
>Ga0157358_1001463_pt1 | contig 10351 bp, 8 predicted proteins | sample AttcapACBM2_FD_111484 | JGI IMG/M metagenome (GOLD analysis project Ga0157358, IMG submission 111484) | Fungus gardens microbial communities from leaf cutter ant in Botucatu, State of São Paulo, Brazil - Atta capiguara ACBM2 | ecosystem: Host-associated > Fungi > Mycelium > Unclassified ...
ACCATGAGTATAACATGAGGTCAGCATGTGTTGTCCATGCTGTATGACGTCACTTTGTTCCAGAACCTTCTACTTCCTTCTCCCAAGTCTCGTGATCAGTCTTGTGACTACGCCATCAATTTGTGACTGATGTGACAGCGTGACTGATAAACCCTAACCCAAGTTGTTCTAAAAATAAAAATAAAAATAGAGAAAGAAAAGAAAAGTAAAGTAAAATGAAAAGGAAAAATAAAATAAGGTCCACCGTCAACGATCTTGACAAATATAGTTTTAGTAGATTACAATAGGTTGTCCAAGATAACACATTTTGTGGCAACAACAGAAGGAACATTGGTGGAAGGATTAGTAAGATTGTTTAAAAACAATGTGTGGAAGTTGCATAGACTACCAGAGAGTATAGTATCAGATTGAAGACTGCAGTTTGCAGCAGAAATGATGAGAGAGTTGAATAGTATGTTGGGAATTAAAACAAAGTTGTTGACAGCTTTCCATCCACAAACGGATGGTCAGATAGAGAGAATGAATCAGGAGTTAGAATAGTACCTAAGATTCTTTGTAGATCACAGACAAAAGGATTGGCCAGAATGGTTGGTGTTAGCAGAGTTCGTGATCAACAAAACATATTTGACAACTAAAGTGTCTCCATTCATGGCAAATTATGGAAGAGAGTTGAGAATGGGTATGGAGTTGAGGAAAAAAGAAAAGATAGAGAAGGTAACAGAGTTTATAGAAAGAATGAGAAAAGTGCAGAAAGAGACTAGGACAGCATTAGTGAAAGCATAGGAGAAAATAAAGAGGTAAGTGGATAGAGGAAGAAAGAAAGCAGAGATATGGAAAGTGGAAGACAAAGTGATGCTGAGTATGAAAGACTTGGTGTTTAAAGAATGACCAGTGAGAAAACTAGTAGATTGATATGTTGGTCCATACATCATTGATGAAGTAGTATCTACTAATGTGGTCAAATTACAACTGCCAATTTTGATGAGAATCCATCCAGTAGTAAATGTCAGTCAGATAATATGACACAGAGACCAAGTAGAAGGACAAAGAAAAGAAGAGGTGAAACTAATAGAGGTGGAAAAAGTAGAGAAGTAGGAAGTAGAGAAGATATTGAATAAACAAAAAGTGAGGGGAGTAGTAAAGTATTTAGTACAATAAAAGGGGTTTATAGCAAAATATGATAGTTGGGAGAAGAAGTAAGATTTGGAAAATACAAAAGAATTAGTGGTAGAGTTTGAAGAAAGAATAAATACAGAAGTAAGAAGATAGGAGAAGTTAGATATAGGAGAAGAAAAGGACTTTAGAAGGGGAGAGCTACCAAAGAAGTATATGGCAAGAATATTGTATAAATGGGATGATGAAAAGTTTGAAAATAAATATCTAAAAAAGTTAGAGAGAAATTAGAACAGATGGAAGGAGAAAGATAGGATGAGACAGGAAGATGAAGTAAGAAGTTTCTCCAGGAGTAGGAACCTTAAAGAGAGGGTAATGTTATAACCTTAGAATCTTAGAGTGGATTCAGAGGTCAGACTCTTATATTGAGAAGACATAAGAGAACTCGATAGAAAGCTCTTTATAAAATAGTCTACCTTATATACTCCTACAAATGGTCCATGCTAGGTACTGTACATCCTACCCTAAATGACCATGTGTCAAGCATGAGGCCAACATATAGTATCCATGTTGTATAATATTATTTTGTTCCAGAATCTTCTACTCTCTTCTCTCCAGTCCCATAATCAATGTTGTGACCACACCATCAGATGTGACAGATGTAACAGTGTGACCAATCACTTCTAACCCTAACCTCAGAGTTCTAAAAATAGAAAAATTAAAAATAAATTAAAAAGAAAATAAAAGTGAGAAAGAAAATAAAAAGAAAATAAGTCCACTTTCTATAATCTTGACAGGTAATGTCAGATATACAAAGCTTAAACTTTAGCTTTTTTATTTAATTTTCTTTTTCTTTTCTTGAATTTAGAATTAGGATTAGAGTGATGTCATGATCATACTGTCACACATCAGTCACATAAGATGACATGGTCACAGTAATAGTCACACAATCATATAGTCATCTAGAATATAGTATAAGGTTTAAGAATACTAATATCATACAATGTATACAACATATGTTGACTGTATGGCTGATACATGGTCTTTAGAGCAGACTAGAAATAGTTGAGCATGGACCATCACTAGTTAGTATATATGGATAGATATATTATACTAAGAACTCTATTAAGTTCTCTTGTATTAATCTAATATAAGGTTCATTTGCTTAACCAACCCTAAGATCTTGAGTTTGTAATACATCTTTTCTTGTAACCACATAACTATGTGACTGTGATGTCATACTAAACCCTAACCCTGAATGAAGAGAAATAAAAATAAAAATAAAAATAAGAAAGAAAAATGAGATCAAGTCTAATATTCACAACTTTAACAAATATAAATATAATGAACAATTGAAAAAAGAAGGAGAGTTTAGTAGTTCTTAACTAGGCTCTTGTAATAAATTCCATATACTAGCTGATAGAGTAATGCAAGCTAGTATTCTGGACAGAAAAGAACCTGAGAAAGACAGAAAGAGTATTTTGAGAGACAAAAAAGCTAAGAAAGAAGAAAAAGAAAGAAAGAAATCAGTAAATATAAGAAAAATAAAAGAGAAAAAATACTAAGAGAAGTAATAAGCTTAGAGTTTGTAAAAAGGCAGTGGTTTAAATTGAAATAAATTGATGAGATCTATTTATGTGAAAAATGTAGATAAGATATTTAATAAGGAGAGACCAATGGAAAATATGGTAGAGGTAAATATTTATTATCAAGAACATAAAGAAAGAACAAAGATAGATATTATTAAAGGAGAGAAATAAAGTGTAATCTATGGCTAGCTCACCATAACCCTGAGATCAATTGGAAAATGGGAGAAGTGAAGATGATAAGATGTCAAGAAGAATGTGGGAAGCAGTAGAGACCAAAGCAGGGAAAACTAGAGTGGTAAAAAGAAAAAGAACAAGAGAAAAAAGAAAAAGAAGAAAAGAAACAAGAGAAGAAGAAACAAAAGAAAGAAGAAGAAAAGAAGAAAAAGAAAAAGAAAAGACAATAGAAGTGAAAAAAGTAGCTGAAAAGTGGGAGATCTGGGAGATCTGGGATGAGGAGAAAGAGATAGCAAAGTTGGAAGAGGAAGTAAAAAGGTTGGTGCTAGAAAAATTTTATAAATGGATTCATGTGTTTGGAAAGAAGCCAAGTAAGAGAATACTGGTAAGAAAAGTGTAGGATCATGTGATAAAAACAAAGGAAGAGTTTGTACTGAGAAAGAGAAAAGGTATACATGTTCATTCAGGAATAATTGAGAAAGGGGTATATCAGACTCTCAAAGTTACCTCAAATAGCACTGGTGTTTTTTGTAGGAAAGAAGAATAGTGAGAAGCAAATAGTTCAGGACCATAGGTATTTAAATGAGTAGACTGTAAAAAATAATTAACTTTTGCCCTTAATTCCAGATATTGTAAAAAAATTAGTATAAAAAAAGTATTTACAAAGATGGATTTATAATGAAGATACAATAATGTATGGATAAAGGAGGGAAACAAGTAGAAGGGTTGTTTGAACTAACTGTGATGTTCTTTGGACTCACAAACTTCCCAACAATGTTTCATATTATAATAAACAAGATTCTTTAGAACTTGATCAACACTGAGAAAGTAATGAGCCTTATTGATGATGTTATAGTGAGAATGGAAGAAGAGGATCATAATGAAATAGTAGAGGAAGTAATAAAAAGATTGGTGGAAAATAACTTATATGTGAAACTAGAGAAATACAAGTGGAAGGTGAGAAAAGTAGGATTCTTAGGAGTGGTGATAGGACTGGAGGGGATTAAAATGGAAGAGGAGAAAGTGAAAGGTATTTTGGAATAGCTAACTCCAAAAGAAGTTAAGAATATACAGAAGTTTTTAGGACTGGTAAATTACTATTAATGGTTTATTAAAGATTTCACAGTGATAGCCAAACCATTACACAATTTGGTCAAGAAAGATTAGAAGTAGGATTAGATGGAAAAGCAAGAGAAGATGTTTTAGAAGTTGAAAAAAAGGTTTACAAAAGAACTGGTGTTAGTAGCACCAGATTTAGACAAAAAAATGAAGATGAAAGTAAATGTATCAGATTATATGATAAAGGGATATTATATATAAAGTGTGAAGATAAGAGATAGAGACCAGTGATGTTCCTTTCAAAATCTCTAAATAAGATAGAAAGGAATTATGAGATTCATGATAAGAAGATGCTGGTGGTTATAAGGAAATTGGAAAACTAGAGACATCTTTTAAAAGGCACAAAATTCAAGTTTGAGGTTTGGACAGACCATAAGAATTTGGAATATTTTATAAAGGCACAGAAACTAAACCAAAGACAAGCTCATTGAGCCCTATATATATCAAGATTCAACTTCACTCTAAAACATGTACCAGATACAAAAATGAAAAAGACAAATAGACTTAGTAGATGATTAGACTGGAAAGTAGGGACTGAAAATGACAATAATTATTATTAATTAAATCCATAGATTAGTAATAGAGGGACCTAAAGTAAAAATAGTAGAAAAAATACAAAAGCTAGAAGACAAAGAAGTAGTTAGAGTAGTAGAAGAGATAAAGAATGCAAGAGTTAAGATATTGTAAGGAGATAAGTGGCAGATAGAAGAGGACTTGGTGTTGAAAGAAGGAAAGGTGTATGTGCTGAAAGATAAGAAATTGAGAGTAGAGATAATTCAGTTGCATCATGATATACTAGTAGCTGAATATGGAAGATGATGGAGCTGGTAATGAAAAATTATTAGTAGCCAGGAGTAATGAGAGATGTAAAGAGTTATGTAGATGAATGTGATATGTGTTAGAGGATGAAAAATTAGACAGAGGTACTGTTGGAGAAGTTAAAGTTAAGTGAGGTACCAAAGAAGTTGTAAACTTATCTAACAGTTGACTTTATAACCAAGTTGCCATTAGTAGCTGGAAAAGATACTATTATAGTAGTCTACAACAGGTTGTCAAAAATAACATATTTTGTGACAACAACAGAAGAAACATCAGTAAAATGATTAGTGTGACTACTTAAAGATAATATATGAAAACTACATGGATTGCTGGAGAGCATAGTATTAGATAGAGGACTATAGTTTATAGCAGAGTTAGCAAAGGAACTGAATAGAATGTTAGGAATTGAAACAAAATTGTTGACAGCATTCCATCTACAAACAGATGAATTAATAGAATGAATAAATTAGAAGTTGAAATAGTATCTTAGATTCTTTGTAGATCACAGACAAAATAATTAGCTAGAATGGCTAGCCTCAGCAGAATTCATGATTAACAGCAAAGTATATTTGAAAACCAAAGTATCTCCATTCATGGTAAATTATGGAAGAAAGTTAAAGATAGAAGCAGATATAAGGAAGAAAGAAAAAGTAGAAAAGATAGTAGAGTTTACAGAAAGAATAAAGAAGATACAAGAGGAAGTGATGGTGGCATTGAGAAAATTTCAGAAGGAAATCAAGAGATAAGCTGATAGGAGATGAAAAAAAGTAGAGGAGTGGAAGAAAGAGAACAGAGTAATGTTGAGTATAAAGGACTTAGTATTCAAAGAAAGACCAGAAAAGAAACTAGTGGATTAGTACATTGGTCCATACTTCATTGATAAGATAATATCTACCAATACAGTCAAACTATGACTGCCTAATTCAATGAGGATTCATTCAATAGTGAATGTCAGTCAGATAGTATAATACAGAGAACAAGTGAGGAGACAGAAAGTGGAAGAAGTAAAACTAGTAGAGATAGAGAAAGTCAAAGAGTAGAAGATGGAAAATATATTAAATAAAAGAAAAGTAAGAGGAGTTATAAAGTATTTGATATGATGGAAGAGGTTTACAGTAGAACATGATAGCTATGAGAGGGAGGAAAACTTAGAAAATGCAAAAGAGATAATAGTAGAGTTTGAGAGGAGATTAAATACAAAAATAAGAAGACAAGAAAAGTTGGATATAGTTGAGGAAAGAGACTTTAGAAGAGGGGAGTTACTAGAAAAATATACTGCAAAGATATTATATAGGTGGGATGATAGAAAGTTTAATGAAAAATATTTAAGAAAGCTGGAAAGAAATTGGTGAAAATAGAAGTTAATTTCTCTAGAGAAGAAACCTTGGAAGAATAATAATATTAGAATTGTAAACATTAAACTTAACTATTTTTTATTTTATTTCTCATTTTTATTTTATTTTTGGGACTTAGGGTTAGGCTTAGTGTGATATCACATGTCATAGTCACAAATTGTCATATTGCATGACTCTATATCATATATGAGTCATAATCATATAATCATGTTTCATAATAGAACATAGTAACAGATTCTAGAAAAAAATAATATTACTACAACATGTTTAACACATGTTGATCTTATAGATAACACATTGTTTTTATGGTAGGTTAATAGTACTATTATATGGACTAGTAGCATAACATATATAAAGTAGATAAGTTTGTACTAGAAACTTTATTGAGTTCTCTTGTGTTTATTTTAATACAAGATTCTTATTCTTGATCTGCTCTAAGATCTTAAGTTTGTAATATTGATCTTATTTTCTTCCATTATATTAAGCCTGATCTCAAATAACTCTTAGACTATATCTCTCGCATAGGCAACTTTCTTATTATTTTAAAAAACAGAGCATATTTGTGTATACAGAATATATAAGGAAATTAGTCTTATATTAAGAAGTTGTAAGTAGCTAGAAACTTGAGATGATATTTAGGTAAGGTATTTTACTATTACACCACTATCATATATACTATAGTAGGATAGTCCAAGCACATAGTCTGTGCACTTGACAGATCAATATTTACAACTATAATTAACTAAATAACTATAGCACTACTGTAACAGACTAGATAATGGTGATCAGAATAAGATAAGAGCAGTTATTAGTCTATTAGGAGATAGTCTAAGTAATGACCAGCCTAAGAGTGTAACTAAGCTTCTGTAGAGTAGATCTGGACTTAAAATATTGCTAATATTCTCTGATAGAATAGTTTTAAAATATGATACTAAAGAAGAAATAACATTTTTGCTCTCTGTAAGTGAAAGACTCTCTTAACTCAAATTTTATACACTAGACTCTGTTACTAGTCTCAATTTACTTTCTATAGTAATTTCTAGACTCTTTGCTAACTAGTAGACTAGTTATACAAAGAGAATTACAGTTACTACTTAGTTTAAGAAGTAGTGAAACAATAAGTATATAACTATACTAGAGACTTACAGATAAATTAGAGAGCATTCTAATTGGTTCTTCTTTGACTCTGTAACTAGACAGGCCAAATAATACTTTTTTAATAATAGGATTGCTGAAATTATGTAAGCCAAATCACTTGCTCCTAGGTATTCTTTTTTCTATTAGAAATATAAAAAACACTTAAGGCTTACTTTGATGTCTTTACACCAAATTCTGACCATATTACTTGGTAGTATCTCAAACTTATTTATATTAATAACACTTGTGCCGTAAGTATTTTCTCCTTGGCTAATACATAGCTTAGACACTTTAAGGAGTTAGTTTCTATTATTATATCCAAGCTAGATAAACCTGTTTATAATATCTCCAAGGCCTTTGGGCTTATTCTTCTTCTTAATATACTTAGTAGACATATTGAGAAAATAATTGCCAGATAACTTTGATTTGATACTATTAATTATAGTATTCTTCATTCTAATCAGCTTGGAGATGTAATCTAATGGTTTATTAAGAATGCTGGTGTGTTTTTAACACACTTGTTCAAGCTAGTTAGGCTAAGAGACTTAAAAATAGTATAATAGCCTTTGATATTATATAATTCTTTTCTTTTCTTGAATCATAGTATACTTACTCTAATTCTTGGATACTTTGGCTTTGTAGATTACATAGTAGATATATCATATGTCAGAGTTGAAGACAATAGACTTGATTTATTTTATTTTTCATTTTCATTTTTATTTCAATTCCATTTTCTTATTTTAAACTTAGGATTAGGATTATAGTATAATGTTATACATTGTGACAAGGAGTGACAGTTGTCACAAGTAAGTAACATATGTCACAGTCACAGTCACATATCACAATGGAAGAACATAAAAGATTCTAGAATAATGATTTTGTATAATATATTTATTATATGTTAATCTTATAAATAATATATGGTTTTTAGAGTAGGTTAGTATTAGTCTTACACAAACTACTAGCTAGTGTATATAAGATAGACACTTTGTATTAGAAACTCTATCAAGTTCTCTTGTATTAACTTAATACAAAGTTCTTTTTTTGTCTTAACACTTTGAGACTTAAGTTATAATACAGTACTCCTAAAAATTCTTTCTCTCTGATGTCTGTGATACAGATCTAGGTGTGGAACAAAGTTTTGCATTGTCTTCTATTCTTTTAGTACTCTATATTGTGTCTATTTTTGAAATTAGATCTCAAGCTCTCAACTTAAGTATTTCTATTTTTATATTTATAAATAATAATCTTTCAATTTCTCAGGGAAAAATATAAAATATAATCTTATCAAAGTTTTATAGAGTAAAGTAGTTAAAAACTTGATAGTCTCATTTGGCTTAGTTATAGAGTATAACAAGATTTTTCACTTTTCTATGATATATAATCCAGAGATTTCTTAGTAATTGGTGCTCCTATTTGTACTCCTACTTTTAAGCTTAAGATATAGTGAAGATATATGGACTTTTATTTTGATCAGCACCTGTTGTTAAGGGTGATTCACACTTGCTAAGAATATCTGCAAGTAATATGGAAGACAAAATAGATATTGTGACTTATTAGAATATAAAGATGGAAGAAACTCAGAAGTAGTATTATGTAAATAGAATAACCTTGGCTTTAACAAGAAGACATTATGCCTAGCTTAACCTCATTACATAGTTATATTTCAGAAGAATGGTTTTGGATAAACTTAGAGTGAGTATAACATAATTCTAAGTTGATTATCAGACTAAGAAACTATCTATTGTTCTTAAATACAAAAAGTATTTTCTAATAATAATATTATTGCACATACTCTAGGTTGTCAGGCACTATAAAAGTTATCATTTGGAACTTCATATGATTGATAAGAAATAGAGAGATTTTAATCCTTGAGTTGATAAGTGATTGGAATAGAGTATGATTTATACTGGAAGAAAGTGAATAAGTGTGAATGTTAGATATGGTTGGATGATATATAATATTTGTCTTTTAAGAAACATGTTTGTTACTACTCTACCAAGGCTTTTTTTATAGTTAAAGTAATAAGTATACTTGGAAGTTCAACTAGAGATCTGCTTTAAAAATGGCTTCTTTATTGCTCATGTGTTGTTCTAAATACTATCTATAGTTTTCAACTCTGGTTCTTTGCTAAAGTGCCTATCAAGGCACAGGTGTTGCTTTTAGTAGCTATACAATACAAGACTGGTTCTTGGATCCTTAGTATACTTTATCTGCTAGTAGAATTGAGATTCAGACAAATCTCATTTCTATTTATCTTTATCTTATTAAAAACTTAAAGAGTGCTTTCTATCATCTACAATTGCTTACTCTTTTAAATGACATCTAGCATACTCATTTAAAGAGCCTTTTTTTGAATACTGAAGTGCTACTTCTTAATCTTATTAAACACTTTAATTCCTTTAATGCTAAGACTATTCCAAGTTGTAGGTTGCTTAATAGCTTCACTAATTGCATCATTTTCTATCTTTGCAATCACTTAAGTTTTAGTAGTTACAAATCTTATCTGAAGTCTTTTAACTATCTAGATCTTAAAGCTTTCTTCTTTTCTTCCACTCTTATTATTGTTACTGATGCAAGTACTATACTCCCTAGAAATATGCACTGTTTTTGCTGTGAATTTTTAGAAACTAAGACAACAGGTGTTATCTTCTAAAGCTCTAGCTAGTCAGACAACTACTTTTGATGCTGAGCTATTTGTTATAAGACTAGATATTGCCAAAACTACTAGTTTGGACATTGAATGTATTATCTTTATCACTAACTTATTATGACTTAAGTCCAAGTATGGAAACAAAGGAACAATCTTATATTGGAAAACTCAGTGAATTTTCTAGTATAGTGAGTCTACTCTATATACTTCTAATGCATAGTCTACATACACTTTATATTTATATCTAGCTTATCCTAAATATTATAAGTTATATTGTCATATACAAGTCCACCTGTCTGGAAACAACATCCCCACGGTGAAACCACCTCCGAACCATACAAGCCCACCTTTCTCACAACATGTCTCATGGTAGTGCTGCAACCTTATGGATA
>Ga0157358_1001467_pt1 | contig 10334 bp, 6 predicted proteins | sample AttcapACBM2_FD_111484 | JGI IMG/M metagenome (GOLD analysis project Ga0157358, IMG submission 111484) | Fungus gardens microbial communities from leaf cutter ant in Botucatu, State of São Paulo, Brazil - Atta capiguara ACBM2 | ecosystem: Host-associated > Fungi > Mycelium > Unclassified ...
ATGGACTTAAGGGCTGGATAGATATTGTTGTAGCATGGACCAGGAGCCATGTATATATATAGTGGATAATATAGTGAGGGCTCCTTGTCAAGTTCTCTTGTAATCCCCACTACTAGATAGCTAACTAAGAGCTTTGCTGAAGTAAGCATACTATGAGTGCCATTCCGGCGAGTGGTTGCTACAACACAGGAGTAAGAACTCTACTATGAGAGACTGAGTTGGATAGAGGTATCTCTGCCATAGAAAACAAAATATTCAGATTGTTACATTACTACTGCAAGGGTATGTTGCAAGAAAGGTGGCTATTGTGGAAGATGGGCTTGTAAATAGATATTGGAAAGGCAAAATCACTGTGAGAATATATTTTCCAGATACCTAGGTCAATAATACATAAACTAAAAAGAAATTTTTTTTTGTCCTTCTTCTGTATCACCATGTCTTTCCCTATCTCTCTGACATTTTCCAAAATGATATCAAAATGCTTGAAGAGCAATGATGTGAAATATAAAGGAGGTATGAAGAGAAGTAACAGCTCTAGATTCACTTTGAAGAAGCAACAGAAGTCTGTTGTATTGAGCACACTGCTCAGAAGGCAAGGAAAATAGCCAAGGCCAAGATAAGAAAAGAAACCAAAAAGTGGAGGCTTGTAGAAGAGGAAGATAAAAAGAAGTGGATGGAGTATTTGCAACAACTCTGGGATGAAGTATTAGCCAAGAATATTGTTATTTTGGGGGATAATGAGGTTTTTCAGATTATAGGATCAAAACAAAAGAAGATTACTACCATCTTCTCAGAAGACAAGGTGGGGCAACAGTATCAAGATCACAGAAAGTAGACTTAGTTTTTTCTTATTTTCTTATTTTCTTATTTTCATTTTTCATTTCTTTTTGATTTATTTTTATTTTTCTATTTTTAGAACTCTGGGGTTAGAAGTGATTGGTCACACTGTCACATCAGTCACATTTGATAGTGTGATCACAACATTAATCATGAGACTTAAGGAGAAGAAAGTAGAAGGTTCTAGACCAAAGTGACATCATACAACATGGACACTACATGTTGGCCTCATGCTTTACATATGGTCATTTAGGGTAGGGTACACAGTAGCTAGCATAGACCATCTGTAGAAGTATATAAGATAGACTATTTTATAAAGAGCTCTCTATTGAGTTCTCTTGTGTTACTCTAATACAAGAGTTGTGCTTTTATCCAACCCCAAGAATCTAAGTTCATAACAAACAGCTCTCTAAGAAAATCAAAGAAAATTAGCCAGAAAAATACTATGAGAATGCTGTAGTCAAGATAAACTTCTGTAAAAGGTATGTATATGCCAGACAATCCTATCTAGCATATAATTCAAGATGAGTAAAATATTTCTTTTTGTTTTTTCTCTACTAATAATATCTTCTTTATAGTTATTTTCTCACCTGCACCAGATGTATTGCTATCAAGCAGCAGTGTATCCTCTACACCAACACTAACATCCTAGCTATAATTCCTATCTATGATGGAATCTTAAGTGCTATAGAAAAGGCACTTTGAGAACTCATAGAAGAGTACTGAAGTGTCAGAAAGTCCCTCTGGGATTTGGTAGAGGGCCAGGAGAGAAATACAGCCTAATTAGCAAGGATTATGACTATGGTAGAGTAGAGATAATATTTGAAGAAGGATTTATAGGATAGTAATAAAGAGAGTGAAGAAGAAGATAGAAATAACAAAAAGGAGTCTGAGGATAGCCCCAGGGAAAGTGACATATCATATGACCACAGTATGTGCCTTTTCATTGTCAAATAATAAAAGAAAAGAAATATCAAGAAAAATAGATAAAAGAAAAGAAGATTATTAGTGTCTAAGTATACCATAACAATCAAGTTCTCTTGTATAAACTATATACAAGGTTCTTTTGTTGACTTAACACTTTGAGTCCTCAATTTTAACACTTATATGTTTCTTTTCAGTGAAGTTTGTACTAATAAACTTGTATTATTAGAATTGAAAATAGTGGACTTAATTTACTTTTATTTTATTTCTTATTTCTATTTTATTTTCAGACTTAGGATTGGGGGTTAGTGTTGACAGGGATCAAGCAGAAAAGAGATTATACTAGGGTACAACAAGAACTATGCAACACTAGCTTTCAACTACAAATTAAAAAATTTAAAGGAGACATTATCAGTATCAGGAATCTATAGAAGATATAGAAACAATAATATAGAAACTAATTATAATATATAAAACTTTCAAAAGGGCTCTTGTGAATCCAAAAGGATAAAGTTAGGAAGGATATTAAAAGGAATATACAAGTATCATCTGCTTATGAATGCTTTTTCTAACTAGCACACTTCTAAATAGTAAATTTGATACTATGTAACAAGTTTCTTTGAAAAATCTAGTAAATAGATTGTAAAGCTTTTCAAGAGTCTCTAATAACACTATTCATTCTAGGTGATGTATTCTGAAGATGTTTTTCAAGTCAAACTTTACAACTGAAGATACCAACTAATATTTATCTTGCTAGCATTTTCCAGACTGCTAGAACTCTTCAAAACTCATCTGGAAGTGATAGTAAGTACTAATGATGTTCATTTGATAAAATAGAAGTTAAACTGCTTTTAAGTGGAAGTATTCAGATAGGAGTTCTCTTTCTTACTTCCCTTCACTCATAGCTTATATATTATTCTAAAAATACAAATAATGAAACTAGAGAATAAAGCTCTCTAAGACCTTGCAAACACATGGCCATTTCATCATCTGTAACCCAACATCAATCCAATGATTAATCATGTCAAGATCATTGACAGTGGACTTTATTTTATTTTCTCTTTTCATTTTATTTTACTTTTATCTTCTTTTTTCTTTTTCATTTTTCTATTTTTAGAACAACTCGGGTTAGGGGTTATCAGTTACGCTGTCACATCAGTCACAAAGTGATGGCGTAGTCACAAGACTGATCACGGGACTTGGGAGAATGAAGTAGAAGGAACTAGAATAAAGTAACGTTATACAGCATGGACAACATATGCTGACCTCATGTCATACTCATGGTCATTTAGGGTAGGGTGCACAGAAGCTAGCACGGACCATGGGTAATAGTATATAAGGTAGACTACTTTGTATTAGGAACTCTATCGAGTTCTCTTGTGTCACTCCAATACAAGAGTTATTTCTTGACTTAAACACTTTGAGTCTTGAATCATAACAAATCATTGCTTATGAGAACCCATTCTATTCTTTCCCATTTCTTTATTCTGGACTCTGTCAGCTTCTGATCTGATGAGTGCCTTTCTTATTTAACCATCCAAACATGTGTAACTTAGTAAAACTCTCTCATAAATGCCTATAATTTATACTTAGTTGTTTGTGAGTGGTATTTCTTATTTTTAGAGACCCCTTCTACTTGAGATCTAGTTTGGTTAATAGCTACTATACCACCTCTTGACTACTATTTGCTTGAGAGAATTTGAGATGTTATCTAAAAGTATTACTAATGTCTTCAAAAAAGTCTTATATGTTTAAAAATCTTAGAAGATTATATGTTTTCACAAAAAAGCATTCTCCAGCATAATAGTGTGATATTACAAATGTGACATGTTGTCACATGATATAGTCACACAATCACATATTATAGAAGAATATAAAAGGTTCTAGAACAATGATATTATATTATATGTTTTTTAGGGTAGGCTAGGTTTAGTATAGCATGAACCATTAGCTTAGTATATATAAAGTAGACATTTTGTAACTGGAACTCCATTAAGTTCTCTTGTATTAAACCAATATAAGATTTTTCTTTGACTTATTTCATAGTCTTAAGTCATAATATTAAAACTTAATATTCTTTGTTAAGACTGTCCAACTCAAGGTCTTTTCTATTCTTTTTCTTATTCTCTTATCATTCTCAACTAGGAGCAACACCACTTTTTTGTTAAGAAGAAAAGCTGGACTTGAGACTTGAGAGGTATATTAGTTAGACAGAGAAAGTCTAATTGTTTATTTTACATTAAAACCCACTGGTGCTTAATAGATGTAAAACCTTGTATGAGTATGTTATATAGCTTTTTCACATAATAGCTTCATGTTGTAGGATCCCCTTGTAACCTGTTTATGCAGGAGAATGGTAGTGACTCTTCAAGTACTGTCTAGTATAAAACATTTTTTCTAAGACAAAATAGTTTACATTTTAATTAGGGCAGTAGTCAGTAGCTGAGGTAGTTAGTAAACAGTGTAAGGTGAGACTTGAAGAGGGCCTACTAGCACTTATAGAGATTGATTCAAGTCCAGAGTACAAATGTAAAAGGAAGACTAATACTAGCTCCACTTTACCTCTTTATACATTATCACCTCCTATATCTTTACTCTTTTCATTATCACCAATATATTATAACATGAGTTAGCATAACTTATAATAAATAATCTGGAACAGTGTGTGGCAATGCAGATACAGATCTAAGCATTGTTGGCAGCAGGAGAAGTAGGAGGAGGAGTAGTGGCAAAAGTACTCTAATCTAATACTAGGTTAAATATAAAAGTGGCCAAGCCACAAACATTTAATGAAAAAGCAGGGAAGATATTTATGTTTCTTATAGTATGTAGACTTTATATTAGAATAAAGATAAGAAATAATCTGGTAGAGGAGCAGGTGCAGTGAGCTTTATCATATATACAGAGAGGATCAGCAGATATCTGAAAGAAGAATGTTATGGAGAATTTAAAAAGTAGGAGTCTGAGTTATACAATGGTAGAGGAGATTTTAGCAGATTTAAAGCAAAAATTTGGTGGAAAAGACAATGAAATAATGAAGATAGCAGAATTGAAAAAGATAAAACAAAGTAGTAAAACTATGAAGGAATTTATATAAGAGTTCAGGAGAGTGGTAAGAGGAAGTGGGTATGAGGGATAATTGTTGATAAAGGAATTTAAGAGGAGTATGAATGAGATAATTAGGTGAAACTGATGGAATCAGAATGCCCTCCAGAAGCATTGAGCAGTGATATAAGTGGGCAACAAATCTGAATAGATATTAAAGAGAAAGTAAGAGAGGAGAGGAGAGATTGAGGGGTAAGAGAGAAACAAGAGCTTTGACTTCAAGGATGAATACACCAGCAAATGCTGGTAAAGCACAAGGGCAACAATTGTCTCAGCCTCAGGTTTGGCCAAGGAGACAAGAGGCTCAATAGCAGATACCAATAGGACTTACTTCAATAGAAGGAGTAGAAACAATGAATGTAGTCATCATACATTTAGAACAACAACAGATAGAGTTCATATTAAGGTGTAATCAATATGCAATAGAGATAGACTGAGGAAGAAATTGTTATAGTTGTGGAGGATTTGGACATTTAGTAACAAACTGTAGAAATTGGGGAATTGTGGAATGAGAGAGAAGATCAGAGTTCAGGAACAATTCAAACACTACAATAATTTAAATGGAAAAGAGAACCTAATAGTCCTCAATTAGGTTCTAGTAGTAACAATATGTTTGTAATACTCAGTAGAATAATGGAAAATACATTCTGTTACAACTTAGACAATAAAGACATGTTGAGAGAAGTTACAATAAAGATTGAGCTTGAAAGGGTTGACATATAGAAAGGAATAATAGTAAAGGCATTGTTGGATAGTAATGCAATGAAACTAGTTATGAGTTCAGAGTTTCTAAGAAAGCAGGGGTTCAAGCTAAAAAAAATAGAAAAACTCATATATATAAGAAATGTGAATAGTTCCTTCAATAGGGTCTATTGAGCATATAGTGAAATTAAATATTTATTATCAGGAGCATAGATGTTATGATTGATACTCATGGATAACAATAGTTTATCTTATGTCTATCTTGATTTAGATATGTATTGGGGTTTATTTCACTTGTAACTCATATTTAACTATACCTTGCTTCATTCTCATATAATATCAGTTAGTGCCTCATATAGTAGTGGAGGTCTCCTTATATTTCTTATATTGTTTCCTCAAGAATGCTTAATCTATTTCTTATAGTTATTAGATATATATAGTTATAAATATAGTCCTGTATTCTTATGCTTTACCAATTTATTATTTCCTTATTCATTTCTCAAGTCTTTATCTTAGTTGCAATTTGAGCTAAGCTTAGGATCATAATATTTAGTAAAGCATTATCAGGCTTATCTTGTAAAAGAAGAGTATATAGTGGTTAGGCTACTGGAATTCCATAAAAATTAGGCCATTAAAGAACTATTGAAATAACTTTGTAGTGGAAGTATAGACAAATAGTTAAGCTATTAGAAGAATAGCAATAAAGATGATTTTGTAGTAAGAGAGACTATGAACAGGACAGACAAGACTAGACATAGATTATTATGGTAAATATCATGGATAAACAAGATAGACAGATACAGCCAAGGAATGATAGACATTAAGGCACTAGAAGAGATGTGGATCATTAAGAATTACTGAAGAATACATCTCAGATAGAAATAGAACTACAGAACTAGTATTATTAGAAGAGATGTCAATAGTACCTAAACTAGTAGTATATAATGAGATAGTCATACTGAAAAACATGGTTCTAGACCCAAGGTAGTTTGACAATAATAAGACAAAATTTGAAGACTGGTGAAGAGGAATCCAATTATTTCTCAAGAGTAATAGAGTTATAGCAACAGATGACAAGATCATCATAGTATTAGCCCAACTTGAAGGGAGCATAGTAGAGATTTATACACAAAATAAAATCAATCAAATAGAAAAAAAAACAATTTTGTCAAAGAAGTTAAGATAGCATTCAGTAATAAGAGCAAGGTAGTGAATATCAAATAAAAGATCAAAATGTTCAAGTAAGAAAAGAGACATATTGCAGACTTTATGATAGAGTTTGAAATATTGGCCATAAATGCTGAAACTAATGATATACACATAATATTTTTGCTAAAGAAGAATATCAGGAGTTGTCAGAGGATATTGATAATAATGTAAGTCCAGATCCACTTTACAGAGGCTTAGCTACACTTTTAGACTGGTCATTACCTAGACTAGCTTCTGATGGATCAATAACCACCTCTATCTTATCCTAATTTCTATTGTCTAGTTTGCTACAGTAGTACTATAGTTATTTAGTTAATTATAGTTGTAAATATTGATTAGTCAAGTGTATAGATCATGTGCTTGGACCATTCTACTATAATATATATGGTAGTGATATAATAGTAGAATATCTTATCCAAATATTATTTGAAGTTTTTGGGTACTTACAATTTCTCAATGTAAGACTAATCTCCTTATAGGAGTGATGTGGAAACTAGAAAGTGCTACAAATGCAACAAAGTGGGACACTTTACAAAGAGTTGTAGGTTATGACAGAATATAAAGAACAAATGCATGTAGAAAGAATCAGACAAAGAAAACAACAACAAAGAAAAGTGTTTTGTCAGAGGTTTAAAGTAGACATGATATGATGAACCTCTATACATAGTAAATCCCTTAATTAATATGTTATTCTACAATAAAGAGATAACAAAGAAAGGAAACTCAATGTATACACAAATATGAAGATATCAAATAGAAAGAAACTATGGTTCAAGACACTAATTGATTTGGAATATATTTATACTAGAATTGATAAACAACTAGTAAAGGAAAATATATTATTTATGCTACTTGAACTAGAAATTGATAGACATATGGAAAAATTAATGTAGTGGTTACAAACTTAAATAGCATGAATATGTTTCTAGGATATAACTGGTTGGTTAAGTATAATCCAGAAGTAAATTAAAACAAAGAGATAATACAGTTTACAAGATGTCTAAAAAAGTGCAAAATACAGCACCAAGATATTTCATTCACATCAAGAACCAAAAAAAATACAACTAACAGAAGATATGGATAAAGAACACCAGGAAATTGGCAAGAAACTAGGTCTAACAAATCTAGAAGGTCTACCAGAATATATTTGACTATTTATGTATTTGTTTAACAAAAAGAAATTTGAGAAGTTATCAGAATAAAGATAATGAGATCATGAAATTAATCTACTAGAAGATATACCAAAGGAGTTGAATATCAAAAGGAAATTCCAAGAGAACAGAATAGAGTTTCTTAGAGGTAACCCCTACTCCAAATACCCAAGAGTCTATTTTAATCAAGCAGAATATCAGGTAGAATATTTAGAAATCTAACTATAGAATGATAGAATTAGGTAGTTAGAAACTTTGACATAGTGATTTTAAACATTTCTGAATGGTAGGAGATTATTGGTTAGTTATTAGAGAAAGTAGATCAATAATTAGAAGGAAGTAAGTAGAGATTTGTAATGTTGCAGTAGAGAAGAGAGAGAGCAAGTAGAGGTTCAGAATGTTATAGTAGAGTTTCAGTTGAAAATTTAAGTGATGAGAGATCTGTAGAATTGATGATGGGCCTTAGTGTTGTTGCAGACTTAAATTTTAGCAAGGTAGTAGGTTTTCCCACAATTTTAGAGAATTAAATATGATTTATTTAAGATCTATTAGTGAGCTCTCAGAAGTTTTTATATACCTATACAAAGTCTATATGAACTAATATTTGAAAAAACAACTTAAAATAGGACTTATAGTGGAATTAAGCTTGAAATATATAATACCATATTTCTATATTCCAAAAAAAGAACAGATCTGACTATATAAAGTTGAACCAGTATATAATAAAGAACAAGACACTATTACTATTAATGTATGAATTAAAAAAGATAATGAATGGGAAGTAGTATTCTTAACAAATAAGATACTTGTTAGAACCAAAGATAGTAGACTTGTTTCTTTCCAGTTCTAGTCTCTTATTTTAAGTCTTGCTTATTTTTACTTGAACTTTTTTATCTCTTACTTTGAACTTAGAAGGGACAGCATAATATAACAAGAGATAACAATCATCACCAACAAGTTATGTATGTCATAGTTATAGTCACAACATCATATGGCATGAAAGAATAATGTTATACATTATAAAAGATATGATGATTTTATTTACATAGACTTATAATATTTAGAGCAGACTAGATGTAAGTATACATAGACTATATATGTCAAGATTGTAAAAAGTAAACTTAGTTTTCTATTATTTTCTTTTCTTATTTTCATTCTCTTTTCAAATTATTTTTATATTTAGAACTCTGGGGTTAGGGTTAGAAGTGATTGATCACACTGTCACATTAGTCACATCTGATGGTGTAGTCACAACATTGATCATGAGATTTAAGAGAAGGAAGTAGAAGGTTCTGGAACAAAGTGACTGTTGTAGCAACCACTCACTGTAACAGTACTCGTAGTTTGCTTACTTCAGCAAAGCTCTCAGATGGCTATCTAGTAGTGGGGATTACAAGAGAACTCGACAAGGAGCCTTCACTGCATTGCTCCTCTATTTATATAAATACAAGGTGGTCCGTGCTACAACAATATCTACCTACCCTAATGTCTATACATTGTCCTCATGTCCTATTACTCATCTACCATAAGGCTACTATGCCATATACATGTGCTCTGACGTCATACTCTTAATCTCCATCGTACATGTGTGCACCATGTGTATACCATGAGGAACTCATATCCCTTGACATCATCCCTAACTCTAACTCTGATTTAGACTCCTCTTGATCCTTCTAGACCATTAGTCCTTTCTGGCTGTTCTAGACTCTATCACATGACTTCCTAGTCACATGCTCTTCATCTGTTGTAGACTAATAAAATACTATCTTATCTATGTCCAGCTAACCCTAACCCTAGCCAAAGTCTGTCCACACATTCGTCTTATAACAGTGACATCATACAACATGGACACCATATGTTGACCTCATGCTTTACACATGGTCATTTAGGGTAGGGTGTACAGTATCTAGCATAGACTATCTGTAGGAGTATATAAGGTAGACTATTTTGTAAAGAGCTCTCTATCGAGTTCTTTTGTGTTATCCAATATAAGGTTACCTCAGAATCCAACTCTAAGGGTTTTGAGTTATAACAATATACCAGAGGTATATAATGTAGATACACTTGTACTAAGAATCTTACTAAGTTCTTTTGTACTAAACAATATTAGTTTCTCCTTTTAACCAAACTTTTAGGTTTAAGTCATAATATCAGAACTTAGTTTTCTTTCTTGAGGCTGTTCAATACTGAGCTCCCTCTAAACTTACTCTTTTATCATTCCCAGCTGAGGAGTAACACTGCTCTTTAGTCAAGAAGAAGGTAGCAACTTTTAGAAGGCTTGCTATGTTGTAGCAACCACTCGTCACTCAAGGACAAATGATCTCACAACGAGTAAAGCTCTCAGTAGGCTATCAAGTAAAGAGTGGGGATTACAAGAGAACTCGACAAGGAGCCCTCACTGTATTG
>Ga0157358_1001468_pt1 | contig 10329 bp, 1 predicted proteins | sample AttcapACBM2_FD_111484 | JGI IMG/M metagenome (GOLD analysis project Ga0157358, IMG submission 111484) | Fungus gardens microbial communities from leaf cutter ant in Botucatu, State of São Paulo, Brazil - Atta capiguara ACBM2 | ecosystem: Host-associated > Fungi > Mycelium > Unclassified ...
ACCACTCTAGACTTTTATCACATGACTTCCTAGTCACATGTTCTTCCTCTGTTGTAGACTAATAATTAACTACTACTATATCTTTATCTCTTAACCCTAACCCTAAAGTCTGTCCACACTCTCGTCTTATAACAACTAAGTATGTTTACTAGCTGATCATTGGTGAATTGTTAGCCACACTAGTGTCTTGAGCAGAAGTCTAATAAAAATTGTTATAAATTGTGAGGTTAGGAAGATCCAGAAGTATTCTTTTAGTTGGGATCTTTATATGTAAAAATGATGCTAGGATCTGTAACAAGCAAAACTATCCATATACTGTTAGGGCAACTGGGCAGAAGGACAAAGCACTTCAAATCTTCAGGAAACCCTAAGTCTATTGTCCAAGAAATACTGAACTATACACTTATCTCTAGACAATCTTGAGAGAATAGAATGGAAATTTCTGAAGGTGATAACTACTTTATATAATAACAGGTTCATTCTAATGTATCAGAACTCTGTTTACATAAGCAAGGAATGATAATACTTAAGTAATCAGAAACAGTTCAAAATAGAGAGACTAAATTAGAAGAAAGCCAGAATACTTAGTAAGTACTTCTGGAGTACAGGAAAGCAGATGATACTAGTGGACTTCAGAAGACTATAAAGCATTGCAGAAGAGCAAGAGAGTACCAGAAAGAGGAGTTAAATTACATATTTAGACAGTTAGGAATATTGGTATATAGCTTGAAGAGGTCTAAAGCACAAAAAAGCAGATAATCAGATGAGTGCAGATATGGAAAAAGATCACAGAATACACATCAGCTAGAAAACATGGAAGAGAAAAGTCTTAGAAGAGCCATGTCAGACTTACAAAGTTTAGACCTAAATCTCTTTTAATTTTCTTTTAATTTTCTTTTCTTCTTCTTCTTTTCTTTTCTTTTAGTTTCTACTCTGGGAACTGGGGTTAGAACATAATGGTCACACTGTCACAAGTTATGTAGTAATAAGGAAAGAACATAGAAGGTTCTAGAAAAATGACATCATATAATATATATAACACATGTTGACCTTAAGGCAAATACATGGTTATTTAGGGTAGGCTAAAGTAGTAGTAGCATGAACCATGAGGTTTTAATATATAAGGTAAACAATCCTGTACAGAGTTCTCTATCAAGTTCTCTTGTGTAAACCTTATACAAGATTCCTTTCTTAACCAACTCTAAGGTCTTGAGATTGTAACAAGCCAGTTTTCTTATATATACCTTAGATAGTACAAGTAGGAGATTATAAAAAAGAATGTTCTTATTGGTTAAGTTATTTTAATTACCATAGAGTATTTAGAGAGAAGGCTCCAACAAGATGTTTGTCTAAACATGAGACAGAGTTAAAAGGTATTCTAAGAAGTAGAACAGAATTTGATCCTAAATAAGTCAAAGATGTTATAACTTAAGTCCTTGAGTAAAGACAAAAGATGACTTTTATATTGATTAACACAAAAAAACTCAGTAGAGTTCCAAGTACAAGATAATCTACCTTATATACTACAGATGGTGTTCTGTACACACACTACAACTAACCTATCCTGAAGTACATATGCTTTTTATAAGATTAACATGTTATTATCATGTTATATAATATCATCTGTTCTAGAACCTTCTATGTTCTTCTCTGTATCACATGATTGTGTGACTATGACTATGATAAGTATCATACCTCCATTATAAGACATCTGCTTTCTAACTTCCAGTTAAGACTCTAACCATACCTAGGTATACTTCCACACCTATACTTGTTTATACATGAATTAGCTTCTTATGTTTTATTTTCTAGCAACTCATTACTTAGACTCCCAGTTGTTATATATCTTAGAAACTGTCTCTATAACATCTTTTTAGTTACTCTCTACACTAATATTCCCTAACCACAGTTCTGATTACAGACTTAATATTTAAGACCAAGTAGATATTCTATAGTACTTAGTTTGGAAATTGACTAAGACCTAACTACAAACCCACTAAGAATTTTCTAACATCTTTTCTTACTTTTCTAACTAAAAATATTAGTTATTCCTTCCTGATACCTCATCATCCAAAATTATGACTATATAATAGGCAGTAGGCATAACATATACATATAAGTTGAGGAAAAATCATTATCCAAATGTTGCCAATCTGTGGATAAGCTTAATCCAACCTTTTTTTTGTATAGCTGATTGTAGATATCTGCTCAAAGCAAGTTTTGCCTATCTAACAGCATCTTAATAAGCTTATCTTCAGTTGATTTTAAAGTTCACAATCTATGAAATTTTATACTTGGATTCATTGTTAATGATAACTGGTGCTAGATATTAGACATGGTTCACACCTTGTTATTTAAGATTCAATAATGGTCTCTTAGAAGTCCAAAATAAGTCATTGTACATTATCTAGAAATGTGGAATGTAAGAGTCAGAACAACCTTCAACTTCAGCTTGTATACTGTACTTCTATAAATCATACTAGTTATATAATACACTTAGGATATAGCAGGTGGCTAAGTCTACCAAAAGGTGGGAGGTATATTATTGCTAATACTGAAAGTTAGTGTATCAAAGTTGTGAACTATAAACTCTATTTTATTTTTTCTTTCAATTTCTTTTCTATTTTACTTTATTTTTGACTTAGAGTTAGGGTTTTAGTGTGATATCACTGTCACTGTCACAACTATCACACAATCATGTGACACAAAGAAGGTTCTAGAACAAATAATATTATATAGTATGGCAATAATATATTAGCTTCATGGAAAGCATATGTACTTTAGGGTAGGATAGTTGTAGTATGTGCACAGACCACAATCTGTGGTATATAAGATAGAATAGTTTGTACTTAGAACTCCATCAAGTTCTTTTGTAATTACTCAATCTAAAGTTGTTCTTCTATCTAACTCTTTGAACTTAAGATCATAATATGGTGATAGTTTTAGTTAATTTTCAGAATGAGGCTTTATAGTGTAAACTACCAGCTTATATAATAAGTACACTACCTAGGTTATTTATATAAGAATAGAAACTGTTAAGTATTATCCTGGTTTTTAGTAATCCTCAAATATTAGAAATAGAAATCTATAGAGTTAATAAGAGTCCAACAAGAATGTTCAAGATGAAATAGAGACTAGTAATATACATCAGAAGAGATTAGGAAGTGTAGATGAGGGGAGTGGCATTATCCATGAGTTGGAATAAATATAGCTAGATTGAGATATAATACTAGGGCAGATTGAGTTCTCTTAGAAAATATGTTAGAAGTGGCTGGTTTGAGTATGGAAACATAGAAGACTAGATGCACAAAGCACATAGACTCTAGAAAGCAAAGAGTAAACAACAAAATATCAAGCTAGAAGATAATTTTGTAAAATCTAAGATACTTTTCAGAGAGCTTTTTAGAAGGCCAGATAGTTCTGAAGAATTGAGCTTTCACAAAGATCTTATTACCTACTTTGAAATCAAGTATAAAAGAATGCTACACATTAGTGAATGTTAGAGTTGAGAATAGTAGACTCTATTTATTTTCATTCTTTTCTCATTTCTATTTTATTTTCCTTTTATTTCTCTTATTTTTAAACTTGGGGTAGGGTTTAGTATGACTGTCATAAATTGTCACACATCAGTCACATGTAACAGTCACATGATCATGTGTTACACAGAATATCATAGAAGATCCCAGAATAATGATATTGTATTATATATATTAATCTTAAGATAAACATATACTCTTTAAGATAGACTAGATTTAGTATAGCATAGACCATGAGCCCAGCATATATAAGGTAAAAATATTGTACTTAAAAACTTCATTGAGTTTTCTTGTGTTAATTTTAATACAAGATTCCTCTTTTAACTTCATACTATAAGTCTTAAGTCATAATAATAGACTTCTAATAGTACTATTAAGCTGCAAAATTTTTAGCCTTGAGTATACTTTGTAATTATCACATACCCATCCAAATATATCTAATCTATCTGACTATATCAAATATAATATTTCTCTAGCATTTGATCTGCTCAGAATATCTATGAGAGAGGATATATTTCTTTTTATCTATTCTGGTACAAATCTATTCAATTTATTTTCATGTCTAATCACTTTATTACTGATCACATGGTTCTTCATAATTCCCATAAAACTCTGAACTCAATTAATGAGAACTATAGTATATCCAGAGTAGTTATCTGTTTTTTCCAATCCTTAAATAGTCTTAATAACAGTATTTAATATACATAAATACTTTGTAATTTCTTAACTTGAAAATCAACTAGCATAGTATACTGTTCTAAGTGCTCTTATTTGAAAGTCTGACTTTCTTTATGTTTCACTTTCTATAAATCTTTTCTTCTTAAATATAACTATCATAACATATAGAGACACAGTATATCCACTAAAGCTAAGGTTACCCAGAATTTATATCTACATATATTAGATAATGTTTCTACACTCTTCTGATATCTTCTGTAATTTTTCCTATAGATGGTTTTCTCTTCTGAGCATATTCTTTATCTGACAGTAATTTATTAAGATCAATGGCAAATTTGCAAGCTTAAAAAAAAGCAATATCACATTTAGAGTATACTGAAATATTGGGATAATAGCTCTTATTAGCAAAGAATGAAGAGACACTGGTAATAACACTGGGAACATTACTGTAAGAAAACTCTACAAGAGGTAGGTGTTTAAACTAGCTGTCTTGTTGGTAGTTACAATATATACAGAGATATTACTCCAAAGTTTGGTTCATATATTTAATTTGTCTATCACTTTCAAAGTGGTAACTTGAAGTGAAGTGAAGACACATATCCAAAACAGTGTCTAATAAATAAAAGAAGTTTACTATAAACTCTGAATTACAGTTAGAGATGATATAAGAAGAAACTTGAAAAATATAGAGAATGAACAGATATACTAGATCTGTAGAGTCAATTGTAAGAGAATCCAATTCTTTATTGCCAAACCTCAAACCCTATAGTCTTTTCTATAGACTTCCTTGCTCTAGTCTATTACCAAAGAACATCATTGGATCTGTCAATTCTTTTAGTGTTGTAACAACTACTAACCAAAACAGTCAATAGTACACTAAGCAGTCTTATATTACAAAGAGTCTTATAAGGTCACAAGAAAACTTAACAAGGAGTCCCCAATGTATTTTTGTTATAGGATATTTAGAATAGCAACCACCTTTAGAAAACCTCATCTTGTTTTTTTAGGTTTTTCTGAAGACACAACTCTGCTAAAACACAGTGGTCTTTGTTGAGTTATCCTAACAATAATTACATTATAAGCAGAGATGAAAATCACCTGCTTCATGAGCTACTTAACAATTACCAGAATAATGTTAAACCTAGAGGATAACAAGTTTCTTGATAAAATCTATGGAAATGAAATTCCATAGATGTTTAGGAATAGAAAGTTGTTTGAGAGAACCATAAGGCTTATGAAACTGGAGTTTAAATCATATGCAAGTAACACAAGACTTGTAGAATTGCTATACATCTACATAAAGGCTTAGCCAGGAATATTCATAGTGAACAAGTTCTAGTGTTTTGTTCTAACCAAAGTAACCAGCTAAGATATGATCATAATTATACTGGAGAACACATGTGTGGAGGTTTTCAGATGATAGTACATAAATTCTACTACCAAGAAGAAGAAGACTAGTAGAATTCATAGACTAGAGGCCTTTTGTAAGATTGTGTTTTGCAGTAGTAAGATCATTTGGAAGTGCTGTATAAATATCTCAGTAAAGGGTGTTGAGATCAATAACTGTTACTATGTGGAGTGAGTGAATAAACAAAACTGTTACTTGGATGGAGATTACAAGTTGTTTATGAGTGAAAATGAGCTTGAAATTGTAAGGATTGATTGTGGCATAGCTAGTATCAGTATTTCCCTCTTTAGGATAGATTCCCATCATCTAGTAAGAGTATCTAATTTGGTGCCAAGATATCTAGGGTGGAACCAGATAACAAGACTGAACTCTGAGAAGTACTTATACCACTACACTTGTCTATAGTTCAATACCTTTGTAGTAGAAAAATACTCAAGATTCTTATAATCTATAGTAATATTAATAGGGAAGATCAGACTCTTAAGATAGTAACACCAAATTTTGAAGGCTTCAAAAACAGCCAAGAGTTCCTTGTTATTCAACTCTGTGAAGGTAAAAGTCTAAAAGTAAAAAGCAACTAGATGAAATTTGTTATTTTCATCTATGATAGAAAGAATTGTAGTAAGAGTATAGTCAGAGACATCTGTCTCCACAATGAGTTGAGCATTGGAGATTCAGTGAGTCAGAATAGGTACAGAAGTAAATGCCTTCTTGAGAGAGCTGAAAGCATCATAACAGAAGTTGTTTAACTTTTATAGAATGTCCTTCTAGATGGGATGCACTGCTGTATATTATACTACTGTTGCCTTTCTGGAGCTGTTGCACCAAGAAAATATCAGGAGACAAAGGTTTGAGAATGGGCCAAAGTTAGCAGGATGATAATGTCTAAGTAGTTGAAGATGAATTGGTGGTAAAAATTTGCAAAACCTAGAAAGGACTAGATATCCTTGACTTTCTTCAGTTCTGACCAATTCTGAATAATCTTCACTTTGTCATTAAATATGGTAAGTTCAAAAGGAGAAAGGATGTATCCTAGATATTCTACTGACTTAGAATAGAACTCACACTTCTTCACTTTGGTATAGAGACCAGCTTTGCAGAGGTATTTGAGTATCTCTTTGATGTACTGACAGTATGTAGACATGTTTTCAGAGTAGATGAGTATATCATCAAGATAGATTATAACACAAACATACAGATAGTCAGGGAATATGTTTATAAATCACTGAAAGACTACAATAGTATTGGCAAGACTGAATAGCATTACATACTATTCAAATGATTATAACATGTTTTGAAAGTGATGTTCTATTCATTCCTGTCAGTTATATAAACCAGATGATACATGAATAATGATCCTTTTTTCATAATGCAGTTAAAACTGCAAAAGTTAATACAAAGATACAATGATCTATCTTTCTTCTTAACAAAAAGAATTGAAACACTGTGTAGAGAAAAAGTTGGTCAGATGAAATCTGTATTGAGATTTTTCTCAATGAACTCCTTCTTAGCCTCTTGTTCAAATACTGAAAGAGAGTAGATAATATTAAATATAAATTGTATATCTTCTTTCAAATTGATTTTAAGGTTATGTCATATACTAAGTCTGACTTAATCAAAGCCTATCTTCCATGGTAGTATTATTCCATTTCAATCCTGACAAAAGCCTATCTTTCATAACAGTATTATTCCATAATATGTCTCTTGTAGCAGTATTAACTCTATCCAAAACTCTATAAGTACTTTGTTTTATATAGCAGAGCTACTCCTATTTAACTTGGCCTTCTACAGCAGAGTTTTCCTATCTAATCTCTTTCAGTGTTCTATCACTAAAACCTCTACTTAGTGTTATACTCTGAAACTTCTGAGTTTCTTCTTTATTTTCTATTTGTATATAAGACTAGTAGGTACTTTGTATTTTACAAGTTTGATAATTGGCTATTTCAGTTGAACTCTATTCCTAGTGTTCTTTGGTAACATACTACTATCAGTACTCACTCTTTTTAGACTCTGCTCTACTTCTAAAGTTGTGACCTTATAGCAAACAGACAGTGTAGTACATAAGCTGAAACCAAAGCTATTCTGAAAAGCCTAAGTACTACTCTAAGCTAAGCCCATGAACATTTGCTTCCTAGTGTGAACCATGTCTAACAGTTACAAGATTAATAAGAGATGAGAACTTTAGCTTTAGATTTACTGAAGACATGTTATATGCTAAGTCTACCTGCTCAGAAGACTATGGCAGTGATATCTTCCCAACATGTCCAATCAAATTCCATCTTCTATAATAGCTATCTTTCTGAAATATTTTCCCATAGTAGTAATACAGCCATTATTCAACCCATTGAGTACTTAGCCTTCTATAACAAAGGTACTCCTATCAAACTTAGTCTTCTATGGTGGAATTCTTCTGTTCTAACCCCTTTTAGTGCTTCAACACTAAAACCTGAGACCTCTGAATATCTTCTAACTATCAGACTTGTATATAAGACTAGTAGTTATACTGTAATTTGCTAATCTGATAATTGATAAAGATAATTCTTATTTATCTGAAGTTGTGACTATGCAGCAGACAGATAGTGCAACACATAAGCTAAAGCCAAGGTTATTCTAACAAGTTTGTATTACTAAGCTTATTATACAAAGTTTTCACACTCTATATATCTTTAAGCTAACATCATAGGCTTTTGTCTCCTAGTATGAACCATACCTAACAAGACATCAGTGAATTTGTGATACTCAGAAGTAATATTAGAGTTTAGAAACAGACTCCATAAAGTATACAAAACTTGTCTAGATATCTAAGAAACAAAGACAGATTTGAAATTTGCCAGAGTTTAGAAGTTTTCATACATAGAGAAAAGCTACAGCACCAATAATAATGATATTGGGTCACTCAAAAATAAACACAAAGATCTCAGATGATAGTATGAAAACCATGGTATTCAGTGAATGCAAAGAGTTGTTAGAAATTGATGAAATTGCTAATAGGATGTTAGCTATGATATAAAGTGGATTTTTTTATAAAGATGGACAGAAAGTTATCAACACATTTACCCAGTTAATTAACAAATTATGTCAGATGAGTCAGTTGTATCCAAGAACCAAAAAGCAGAAAGAATCAAGTAAAATGATATAGAAGTTCAGATTCATATCAGATATATTGAGTTAAATAAGATTCATTACTACACAGAAAAGTTCAATACAGCTCTCAGTTTATTTAGAGTTCTAGAGGTTACTCTTTATTTTTTTCCAAGAATATTTCAGAAGCAGCCACTAAAGCATCATAGCCCTTGAAAGTAACCAAGATTTGCTTTTTAAGGCAAGAGTCTAGCTTGTAGTCTCCAACCCTACAATAGAGACAAAAATTATTTTTAAGCTATTTTTTATGCTTATCACTGGTTAACTTAACATTGTTGGCTAGCTTTAAAGAAAGATCTACCCATAGTGAATTTGATTGCTTCTTGATAATAGGGAACAATAAATTAAATATCTTAAAAGGCAATAATTTGGCAGACAAAGCTACCAAAGATGATTGGAACTAATTTAGGAAAGCTGTAAAATTTGTGAAGATAGAAGTCTTATCTTGTTTTCTAGAATGAGACTTGAAAGTCTCTTTCTCTATTAGCCACACATGATTATGCTTATGGTCATGCTTTCAGTAGCTTAGCTTTTCTTATTCCTGATGCCAGATTTAAAGATAGTGAACTTGTTTCTTTTCTATCTTTTCTTTATTATTTAAGTTTCTCTTATTTTTTATTTCAATTCTTCTTCATTCTTTCCTTATTTTAGACTTGAACAAAGAAAATAATGGGATGTTATATATAACTGTCACAATTATGTAACAAAGATGTAATAACTATCATAATTAGGCTATATATATTACTATCACAATATTATGTGATATATAGAAGAATCTAGAAAAGTAATATTATATATTATATAATATAATGATTTATATATATATAACTTATAATATTTTCAGATAAGCTAGATATAAAGTATGCACAGACCATACATGTCATATTCCATTCCAACCATATCTGCTTTAATCCATAAATAACCTCTTTTTTCTTATCTACACTCTCCAATCTCTTCCAGTGTGGATCATACATCTTCATTTCACCTTGGATGTTCTTACTATACCCTTGCTAACTCCATAGACCTCTATTCCCTAATATCTAAAGATAACTAGAAATCAAAGTAACTCACTTAACAGTTTCCATTTCAAATAATTATTCTAGATAACAAACCTAGTAGTTTACACTATATTAGCTATCCTGAAAATTAACTAAAACTAACACTCTCTTTTAGTGTGTTGGTGATAATATACCTCACTATTCTCTGGTAGTTTTCACCCACTAAGTCTTCCTAAGTTCACTTTCAAAATATGTAACCAGTATGGCTATTAGAGGTATAGTACACAAGCTAAAGCCAAATATTGTTCTGGCCTATTTTCTACATTCTCAGATAATACACTAATTAACATATTTGGACTTTCAAGATGTCTTCTGAATCTTGGATAATAAGGTATGAACTGTGTCTAACAATATGCTAAAGATATATAAAGTAAACTTACTTATACTAGAAAGTTCTTTTATGTTAAATGATACAAGTTTCCTCTTTTATCTTAATCTGTAGACTTAAGTTGTAATATCTGGATAGAAATAAGATTTTGGATCTAATTGAGTAGACTCTGATAATAGC
>Ga0157358_1001469_pt1 | contig 10328 bp, 5 predicted proteins | sample AttcapACBM2_FD_111484 | JGI IMG/M metagenome (GOLD analysis project Ga0157358, IMG submission 111484) | Fungus gardens microbial communities from leaf cutter ant in Botucatu, State of São Paulo, Brazil - Atta capiguara ACBM2 | ecosystem: Host-associated > Fungi > Mycelium > Unclassified ...
AAGGTAGACTATTTTGTAAAGAGCTCTTTATTGAGTTCTCTTGTATTTACTCTAATACAAGAGTTTGTTCTTTTATCCAACTCTAAGGATTTAAGTTCATAACAAGCAACCTGATTCTTGACACTAGTATCAGATACAACAACTACTGAATAGGAATCCAACAATACTTGGATAGTAATATTGTTAAGTCTTTTTATATAACTCTTGATATTCTGATTGTTACTTCTATCTATAAGATAAAAATAAAAATGATTAGGAAAAATATCTATAAGCCTGTTTCCAGGTAAAAATTCAGAATTAAGCAAAAAGAAGAAAGAGAAGACTTTGTTGAATTTATTGTCCATATTAACTAAAGGACCCTTGATAATTGAATATTGTTTGGATGTGAGATTGTTCAATGAGAGTTGTTGAGGTTCTTGAGCAGAGGGTTTTCTTGTCTCAAGAAACAAATTGATGATATGATTAGAAGACAATGAATAAGTTCATAAGAAGATGTACCTATAGAGTTTTTTCAAGTGAAGGTGGATAGAAATTAAACCTGCAATAGCTTTGATTCCAGCTATGGGAGACATATGAAATGCTCTAGTAATTTAAATCACAGCTCTTCTCTGCATCTTTCTGAGTTTTTCCATTAGATATACTAGCATGTTACAACTCAAAGACCTTAGAGCAGGTCAATAGTATCACAAATGAGTTACTTACTAGTTGTGATGCTTAAACTTAATAGTGTTTCAGAGGTTCAGTATAAAAAGATAATGATAATAGATGATGAGTAGTATCAACAGAAATAATTGATGTTGTTAAGTCTAAGGTCTAACCCTCAGACATAGAAGTATATATACAAAAGAGTAATGGTCTATGTACAAGCTGTTGCCATCACATGATTAAAACTTGTACCTAATGGGAGCTGTAATCTGTCATAGCAGCTGTCAGGCTGATTTTAGAAGGTAGCTCTATATTGATATACTTGTATCTCTATGAATACTTATTGCTATGTAATATACCATATATTATTGGAAATGGTTTAATAAGTACTTTCCAATACAAGTTTGATCATGAAAATCTGTCTAGCTATTCATAAGATATTAACAAACAAAGCTTTTACAGTTGTTGATGGCCTAATATCTCAGTTGTTCATTGTTGCTTTTATACATCTCATATATGTGTGGTTAGTCCTCATTCAGGGCTTTTCAGTGTAACTTTGTTTGTGAAAATTGGTCTACTAATTGTAGAGATGAATGAAGTTTGTAACAAATCTTGTATTAGGGTTAACACAAGAGAACTCAATAGAAAACTCTGTATAGGATTATCTATCTTATATACTAAGCTACAATGGTCTGTGCTACTACTTCTCCAGCCTATCCTAAATAACTATATGTTTGCTTTAAGGTCAATATATATAATATATGTTGTATAATGTCATCTTTCCAGAACCTTCTACATCCTTCTCTATAACCTTATGATTTGTGATCTTTACTGTGATCATGTCATCTGATGTGACTGATGTGTGACAGTATGATTATGACATCACTCTAACCCTAACTTTACTTCCAAATAAAAGAAAAGAAAAGAGAATTTAAATAAAAAAGCTAATGTCCAGGTTTCATATATCTGATATACTGCACCATCTGTCTGCTACATAGTCACAACTTCAGATGAGAGAAATAACAAGATGGATGTGTTGCCATTGAACACTGGAGATTGAGTTCAATAAGAGTTATCTTTGTTGATTATCAAACTAGTAAATTGTATAACTACTAGTCTTATATTCAAGTACTGACTATAAGAGATGCTTGGAGTTTCAGTAGTATCACCCTTATTGCCCCAAGTGAAGGTTTCAGTAGTAGAACACTAACAGGAGTATAACTCTGCCATGAAAGACTGAGTCAGATAAAGTATTCCTATTATAAAAGATAGAACATCCAGATTATTGCATCACTACTATAAGGGTATGTTACAAGAAAGATAACTACCATGGAAGGCAGGCTTGTAGATTAGATATTGAAAAGACAGTATTACTACAGTGATGTATACTCCATTCAGATAAACTTAGGATATAACAATCTAACAGTATGCTCAGATTTACTCTCTGAAAACTTAGTTATATTCCTAGGTTTGTTGTTATCTAAATTAGTTTCTAATGAACTAGTAACTACTCCTACTTATTTTGATTTATGTTATCTAGTCTACTATAGTGATAGCAGTATAATAATAGAATACTTTACTGAAATATCATCTGGAGTTCCTAAGCACTTGTAACTTCTCAATATAAGACTAATTCTCTGACAGATAGCTCTCATTTGGGCTTTATAGTATAACTTGGTTTGTGAGAATTAGTCTGGTAGTTGCAGAGATACAAGTTAAATGAAATTTATGATAGGTTTATTCTAATCTAGTAGTATATATTAGAGTAACTGAGTAAAGTCTGCAAGGTATACAAAGTTTAATCTCTAGGGAAAATCCAAGTCTATTGTTTATAACTATTCAGTACATTACTCATCTCTAAGGAAGTCTTAAGAGAATAAAATGAAGTTCTTTAGAGATAACAACTACTTTAAATACCTAAATATTTCATACCAATTGAGCAGAATATTAGATGTTTCTGAAATATTGCTAATATAATCACAGAATGATTGTGCTTGGTAGTCAGGAACTCTGATAAAACAACCTAAAATGTTGCAGATTAATAGCAGCTCATTAGATAGTAATATAAGAAAGAGTGTTATAATTATTATAGAAATTAAATAATATATGGTAGAGATATGACAGGATTAGTTGTGGAGATCATGGGTTGAGACTAAGGAGAGATTTGGTTCATATATTTAGTGGCAAGCATTAGTAGTATTTGGTCTTATATTTTACAGATGTCTACTTTATATTAAATATGTCTTAGAGTTTATCTTATAACTTATAATTATAATTATTGCATCTTGCATCTTTCACATATTGTATCAGTCAGCATCTCATATAGTAGTAGAGGTCTCTTTATGTTTCCTTTATATGCTACTTATGTTTTCTTTATTGTTTACTCAAGAATGACTTTCTATTTACTTATAGTCATTAAGTATATATAGTTGTAGATACAAGCCTATATCTTTATACTTTACTAATTAATCATTCCCTCCTCTCTTAGTCAAGTATTTACCTAACTTGCAACCTGATCTAAGCTTAAAATCACAATATTTGGTAAAACATTATCTAGCTTATCTTGTAAAAAGAGTGTACATTGCAGTTAGGCTATTGAAATGTTATAATTGTTAGAAACAGACCTGCCACTGAACCAGTTATGCTAAAAGTGCACAATGTCAAGCTTAGCTTTGATATCTAGCTAGTACCATATATGTACTTTATACTATACTCCTGACAATAATGGTTAAGCTATTAAATAAATATTAAGATAATATCACAAAATGAACTACTCACTTATTTGTGATATCTGAACCTTAGGTGTACTCTCAGAGGTTTAGGAGTGATTCAAAAGTTTGATAATGATGACAATGATGATTAAGATCAATACAAATAATAAAGAATAAAGATTGATGAAATTGATGTAAATTAATGTTGTTAAGTCTGAGATCTAATCCTCAGACACAGAAGTATACATACAAAAGAGTGATGATCCATGCACAAGCTGTTGCCATCACATAATCAAAACTTGTACCTGATGGGAGCTATAATCTGTCATAGCAGCTGTCAGGCTAATTTTAGAAGATAACCAATTATATCACTACATTGATATGCTTATATCTCTACTAATACTTATTGCTTTGAGATGCATTATATATTGTTGTAAACAAATTGATGAGCACTTTCCAACACAAGTTCAATCATGCAAATCCATTCAGCTGTTTATAAGATATTAGCAAACAAAGCTTTTACAGCTACTGATGGCCTGATATCTCAGTCATTTGTTGTCACTTTTGTATATCTCATATATGTGCAGATAGCCCTTATTTGGGGCTTCTCAGTGCCACTTAGTTTGTAAAAATCAGTCCACTGGTTGTGGAGATACAAGCTGAATGAAGTTTGTGACAGATAGTATTATGGTTGAACTACTGAATAGATAAGATAAACAGAGCTAGATAACTAGTATTAAGATACTGAAAGAAATATTGGAATTATTAAGGATTACTAAAGAAGACATCTCAAAAGAAATTAGAACAACAGTAATAGTATAAGAGAATCTGACACTTTACCATCTCTATAAATATTTCTATAACTTTTACTACTTCACTGAACTCTATAGCCTTCTTTATAGAGCTTATTACTACCCTGTACTCCCAAACACTGCTGCTAAACTTGTAAACTTCACTATTACTAAATTCCAAATCTCATAGTCATATCTAGCACTTTTAGAAGACTTTTCAAACTACTGAGCTACTACTATCTTTTACTTCAACTAAATTCTATTTTTTCAAGTAATTTTCTAGATATTTTGACTTAGATTTATAACTGTTAGAATAACTGAGTAAAGACTGGTAATTTAGTAGTAATTTAGTAGAGATTACTCCAAAAAAATCTAAGTCTATTAACAAATAATATCTAATATATAACTTATCTTTAGGAAAATCTAAGATAACAGAACAAGGTTTTCTATAGGTGATAGCTACTTCAAGTACTCTACCAGTCCATAGTAATTAAGTGGAACAATGCTGATATAAGGCTAGAATAATTATACTAAATAGTCAGAAATACTGATAGAAACATTGAGAACAATATCTAAAGTTAAAAATAACTTATCTAATGGTGATCAGGAACACAGTAGAACAAAGGCATGAATATAGGTAGGACTATAATTAGTAGACAATATTAGAGTTGAAAACAGTGAACTTACTTATTTTTATTTCATTTCATATTTTTATTTTTATTTATTTTTTTATTTTCAGACTTAAGATTAAGAGTTAGCATGATATCACATATGACTATTACAAACTGTCACACAACATGTCACATATTATACAAAATATTGTAAAAGATTCTAAAATAATAATGTTATATAGCATATATTATATATGTTGATCTTAAAACAAATATATGCCTTTTAAGATAAGCTAGGTTTAGGATAGTATGGACTATGAGCCTAGCATATATAAGATAAACAGATTATACTTAGAAACTCTATTAAGTTTTCTTATATTACTAATATAAGATTGTTTTTTTTACTCTAACTCTTTAACTCAAGTTTATAATAGATAGAAGTAGTGGAGATTATGTAATGAACTTTGTATTCTTATTACTAGAGATCAGAGTTAACAGTTTTCTTATATTTATCTTTCTCAAGATTACTATATGTAAATACAAAATAAAACTTAATATTTTGAAAGTTTACTACTTGAATAAACCTTGAAGCTTTGTAACTTTATCTGGTGCAAATATATTAGAATTAAAAACAATATACTTTATTTATTTTTTATTTTATTTTATTTTCCATTTATTTTCTTATTTTATACTTAAAATTAGAAATTAGTATAATATCACAATCACATAGCACACAGAAGAATGTAAAAAGTTTTAAAATACTAATATTATATAATATATTTACCACATATTAATCTTATAGATTATTAGTTTTTAGAGTAGATTAGATAAGATCTCACACAGACCAACTGTTATAACTCAAAGACCTTAGAGTAAGTTAATAAAAGAAACCTTGTATAGTACTCTATCTTAAAGGCTATATGTTATCCATAAGGTCAATATATACCAAACACATTATAATATGATTCCTTCTGAAACTTTCTTCTATATTCTATTGTAATATGTGATTATATGATTGTAACTAATGTATAATACCAAGTTATATCATGTGACAATTTGTGACTATGATATTTGTTTTTTTTATATCAACAATTTATTATATAGGACATGAAGACAGACTATAGTAGCTACTATGTAACTATGTATAGAAAAAACCAGTCTACATGAGGGAGAAAACAAAACAAGATAAAAAGAAACTAAAAACTAAAAAAAGAAAAGAAAAGATTGTGTAGTGACAAAAGCTAACTCAACTAAGTAATAGTATCTCTAAATAAAAATGTACTACTATTAAATACTAAAAAAATAACAAAATAACTTATCAAATTTCTCCTCAGGTTTCAGTATGTATTATGCATTAAACCTTCTACACTTATGAAGAATATAATATCTTGACTCTAAGGGATAAAAACCACATGGACAACTGAAATCTTCCCAAGAGAAGAATCTAAGTCTGTACTCACCAATTAAAGCATGATTGATAATTACTCTAGTTGCTCTCATGCACATTGAATTTGAATGCCCAAAGTATTTAAGCCAAAAACTATCTTTTACATATGTAGGTTCAAAAAGGTTGTTATACTTATCACAAAGATCTGTCCTTTCAGATCCAATGCTTGAAATGTCATTTTCTAGCTGGATAAGATATTGTCACACTTGTTTTTTTTGCTGAAGTCCCAAGACAACTTGCAAGAACATAGAGGTTAAGAATAGAACTGTTTAGTTTCTGTATCAATGGCTTTATGAAGTGACCAATCATACTAACTTGAGTATTCCCAAAATTTGATTGAATTATTACAGTTTTTGATAAAAAATCTTCTAAGCTCATTGAGAATGGATGTTGTGTTTATTTGATGTGGGTACAGTGAGAAGTCAAATATTCTTTGTACAGTGTGCAGCAAGTTAGTGATGACAACAATTTTGGAAATGCCCAGGATACTAGTGGCCTAATTGATACTATATCTAATAATGAAGAGTTTGGCTTTAGTAGTCAAAACATTCACAATGTGATAGATTGTCTTGGTAATAGCTTTGTCACAAACATGAATATGAGTGATGGAGGTGACAACATTGTTTTTGATACTGGCATTGGTAACTATGAGAGCATAAAAAGAATTTAGTGAGGATGAGATCATTAAGTCATTTAGTAAATACAAACAAGTTTTGAAAGTTTGATTGCTACTCTTTTTAAAAGAATGAAATGAAAAATGGTTAGAGAATAAATTGATAATTCTGGAACTAGGGGAAAACTCTTTGTTGAGTAGGTCAAATGCTGGAAATACTTCATTGAATCTATTGTTCATGTTGATAATAAATCTCTTAATCATTAATTGTTGGCATGGAGTGAGCAAATCCAAAGAGAATCAATGAGGCTTGATATTGAGAGAAGATCTCACCTCAAGTAGTAATTTCAATATGTGGTTGTTCAAGAGCAAATGAGCTTTGAGCTAAGCTCTACCACTAAGTTTTTGAAGGTATAGGTGAATAGGAATGAGGCTTGCAATTGCTTCAATATCAAAAGATAGAGACATTCAAAATATGCCTAAAATCCAAATCACAGCTTTCTTCTGCATCTTGTTCAGTGTCTTGAGAGAATATGATAATGGCACTTTGTTGTAATGCCAAAGTTGAAAGCCATATAAAGTAAGAGGAAAAATGCAACTTCTGTATAGAAGTTGTTTCTGATGGAAAATAAGACCACAAACTGAATTTCTGAGAATCTTCATGAACTTGACAGTTGAAATTGCCTTGTTTACATAGTGATCAATATGTTGATGAAAAGATAACTTTCTGTCAAAAATAAATCCCAGATATTTCCATGTGTTTCTGAGACAAAGTATGAGACCCCTCAAAGCAGAGAGGTCAAGAGAAGGTGGATCAAAAACACTATTAGATCTAGAAAAATGGAAATTTTCTGTCTTCTCATATTCCAATATGAGTCCAAACTTTTCAAAAGAGAAGAGATAACTCTGTAACTACAAAAAAGAAAGTCATTCAAAATTGTTAGAGATTTACTCTGGGCTATAAGAAGACCATCATCAACAAAAGAAAGAATTGAAATGGGAATTTTAGGATTTTCAAATGTTTTTCAAGAATATAAAGAATAGGAGCTAAATATAAAGCAGATAAGATAGGAGAGAGGGCAGAGCCTTGTTCTATACCAACATTCACATTGAAAAACAGAGAGAAAAAATTGTTCTAAAAATACCAAGTCTTTCTTCCTACTAAATAATTGGAAAAGAATTGTCTAACCTTGGGATCAAATCCAGCCTTTCTAAAGATTAATAGAAGTACCCAATAATTTAGTAATAGAAAGGACTGAGTAATGTTGAAGGCTAAAGTACTTGTTGTTGTATGATTGACCCATCCTGAATGGATGAAGTGAGTAAGAGCAATACTTACATCAGATATCAACCTTTGCTTCAAGCTACTTAGTTGACTTGGATGAATAAAATTGTTCAAAATTGAATAAAATTGAAGTTTATCTCCTATAACTTTTTCAATGAGTTTTCCTATAGTATTGAGAAGAACAATTGGTTTGAATAGTTTAGAGGAATTATATGATTTCTTGTTAGGTTTTGGGATGATAATAGATGTAAATACTTTGAAGTGAAACAGCCAATAACCTAACTTAAAATACATATTAGCAATGTTAATAATTCTTTTCAAACATGATTTATTCTTGATAATACACTTGAGGTATCTCCAAGATAATTTATCTGGTTCTGGAGTTGATAAATTGTTTTATTTGGCAATAGAACTAGTGAATTTCTCCTCAGAAAAGAAAACTCATTCTGCAGGTCATTTTTTTGAGATTTTGTCTAGTACATCAAAGTCAATTTGACAGTCTTGAGCCTTATTAAACAACAAATGAAGAGTGCTCCATAGATCTTCAATTTCAATACATGGATGGCCATTTTACTTGATGGCTTCAATGGCAGGAATTTTTTGTTTGTTAATCCAATTCATGAGTTCTCAAGAACTTCTTCTTTTGTTGGAAATTTCTTGAATTTTTTAGTTAAAAAATGATTGTTTAGTGCTATTGACTGTTCTCTTGAATTACTTCTAGTCTTCAATATGTTTGATTGCCCTATATTTCTCAAGGTCCCATCTACAATTTTCATCCCACCAACTCTTGAAGTACTTGGTAATATTGACAATCTTTGAATTCTCCTCCCATATTCTTTCTACAGAACAAGCAAGAGTGAGAACTATATTTTTGAGAGATTTAACATTTAATAAATTGTTGATATCAATTGAACTGATAGATTTGATAAGTTCATTGATGAAATTTTTCTCTTCATTGCTGTTTTTGACAATTGTTTGCTTCTTGTTTTGAATATGTTCTTTGATGATTGGAATAATGATTGTAAGGGGAGTATAATCAGAGATAAAATGCCACTCTGGCTGGACTGAGTGATTGTCAAGTTCCTCTGAGCCAAATTGTAGGAATATTAAGTTGAGGACTGAATTTGAGTCTTGACTGTTATTAGAATATTTAGTAGAAACTCGATTAATAGGTTCAGATAAGCCTAAATTAAAGGAGTCTGCAATGTCAAACAATAAATTGCTATGAAGGGAATGAAACAGGTAGCTAAGATCTCATAAACTGTCTCTAATATTGAAATCACTGGTTATAACCAAAATATTTTAAATATTGACCTCAATATCCTTAGAATACTTTAAGGCTGCTTGAGAAGAGTCTAAATAAATGTTTATCAGATAGAAAACAAAGTTATTGTTGAAATAGGAAATGAAAGAAATATCCCTATGATTATAAATATCCTTATGAAGAGCAAAATGCAATGAAGAGAGGCAGATATTGATATAAGTGATAACCCTAGGAGAATTATTGACATGAGCTAGATTTCTGGAAAACATGGTTTAGTTGGGATAGTTGGGAATACCTACAAGTTCTTCCCCTTCAGTGCTTTTCAAACTTGGAATAGATCATATACAAGACTAAGATGGCTCTTTGATAAATATAATGTTAAACAAGAACTTTGTTTTGAGAATGGTGTTGATGACAAAATTGTTCTTGTGAATGTTTTGAGAAAAGATGTGAATGTCCTTTAAAATCATGCTTGAGTACCACTCATGGCTGAGCAAATCAAGGATCTTCTGTTCTCACAAAGTTCTTGTTGTTTTTTGTTGTACCATTCATGATTAAAGCAGTGTCTCTAGAAGAGACACTGATTGGAGTCTGCCTAGTGATCACCTTGGCAGTTCATACACTTGAAGAAGTGCAGGCACAGTTCCCCTTTCTTTGTCTCCAATCTTAGAGGATTTGTTTTCTTAGCCTTGCAATACCAAGCAAACTGTTAATGGTATTCAGATTTGTGGGAACCATTGCACTTGAGGCATTTTATTCTTTATATTTTGCATGAGAAGGTCACATGTCCCCATTTCTAGCAATTCTTACATTGGAACATGCTAGGGTTCATGTTCACTTCTCTAATGGTGGCAATGTAGTTTCCTATATTAAAACATCTGTTAATGAGACCTTTTGCCTTACTTCCACTTTGAACATTCCAGATGTCCATCCAGGCTATGGCCATATCCAACTTTGAGGA